>Ga0222666_1000392_pt1 | contig 25653 bp, 21 predicted proteins | sample AntAcemetagen655_FD_181710 | JGI IMG/M metagenome (GOLD analysis project Ga0222666, IMG submission 181710) | Saline water microbial communities from Ace Lake, Antarctica - #655 | ecosystem: Environmental > Aquatic > Non-marine Saline and Alkaline > Saline | place: Antarctica: Ace Lake...
TTCCGGCCTCTGGGCGATCCGGAATGTTACCCGGTCGTATTTCGGCGCTTCCGGTGACATCCCACAGGCGTTCAATATAACCGGCGATGGGTCCGATAAGATATCAGTCTTCCGCCCGAATTCAGGTTTGTGGGCTATCAAGGGGATCTCCCGGATCTATTACGGTGGACCGGGGGATAACCCGGTGGCTTCATCCCGCTACTGGACGACACCTGATCTTCCTGGTTTCGGTATTGAAGTGACTCCTCATTTGGATGTTGCTCATCTTAATAAGGTGACGGAGGCTGGAGCAGGTACAACCCGGTATTCTTATCTTAGTTGGGCTCAGATGGAACCAACCAATACTACAGCCGATAACTTTCATTGGGAGATATATGATGAGATCTTGGCTGAACTCGGGGAGAAAGAATTGAGCATGATTATGGTCATTGCCGATATCCCATCGTGGGCCGGTCAGACTCGATCTGGGCCCTTTAATGACGATGCCCGTGCCGATTTCGCTCAATTTGTTGGCGCAGTGGTTAGCCGCTACAGCCATCCCCCCTATAATATCAAGTACTGGGAGCTGTTCAACGAACCGGATGGGAGCACGCCTCGCGGGGGCGCCACAATAAATAGCTGGGGTTATTTTGGGAAAGAGTATGCCCTGATGCTTAAGGCGGTTTATCCGGCGATTAAAGCTGCGGATCCGTCGGCCCGGGTAGTAATGGGCGGTCTTGCCTATGATAATTTCATCAACGGTGACAGTGGGTATTTTTGCAAGAGATTTATTAATGAGGTTATAGAGAATGGCGGGGCGGATTACTTCGATATTATGAACTTTCATTATTATTACTTTGTCCGGGAGATCTGGGGTAATATTATCGGGAAAGCCACTGCGCTTAAAAATGTACTGGCCTGGTATGGGATTAGCAAGCCTATGATCTGCAGCGAAGTAGGGATATGGGGCGACGAGTATAGGCTTGACTTGCAGGCTCGGTATGTCCCCATGGTATTTTCTCGTGGTCTCTCCGCTGCTTTGAAGACTGTTCTCTGGTTTCCCCTCACCAACACACAAGGTGGTGGATTTGAAGGAGGTCTGCTAAGGGAAGAGGATCTTTCTGCTAAGCCCGCATACATTTCCTATCAGACCATGACTGCTGAGTTGGGTGATTATATATATAGTGCTATAGTAGAAACCGGCGACACAAACCTGGAAGGGTATAAATTCACCTCCTCTTCATCCGGAAAAAGCAAAGAAGTAGTCTGGGCTCAAGAAGAAACTTCTGGATACATGATCTTTTCATATGAAATGATCCGGGTTGTCTCGATAGATGGGTCGGTTCAATTCATCACCGACGGCAGTGCCGGAGATCTCGACGGGGGCGATAACGGGCGAATCTGGATCGAGATCACCTCCAGTCCGGTTTATGTGGAATCATGGTGAAGGAATGGTTAGTAATTACAACGGTTATTATTTGAAATTCAGTCGCCTTAGCTATCTTTAAATATTTTTGATAGACAAGTAATCCGCGACTCTCGGAATCTTGTCATAAAATGCGAGAGCAGGTAGATTATAAAAGCTCATTGAGCATCACAGACTCTACGGCGACGAAACTGCTGGGTTTGCTCTTATTGATTACCGCTTACCTGGGAGTGCAGTGCATAACCTTTATTCCCCCTTGGCAGTCTCCGGACGAACCGACTCACTTCTAATATGCCCAGGTCTTGTGTTCAGGAGGGAATCCATTTCATCCCCGTCCCGATCTGGGACTTCAGAAACGGATAATCTTATCTTTGGATCGGTTTCAATACTGGCGACCGGAAGCCGTTGAGGCGGGAACGGTCATGCTCGTTGGGACGGATAGGCAAATGATCATCAATGCGGTATCCATACTACTGAACGACGAAAACGCCTATAACGCCATGGCCAACTCAGTGAATCCTTATGGAGATGGCCATGCGACGGAACCGATTCTTGGTGCTTGCGAGCAATTCTTGGATGGACAAAAGAAAAGCATATGAGTATTAAATCGATAGTATCCACATACTGCCCACCATTCCTACGCCCGGCGTTAGACCGGATCGACAACTCGCCAGTTGGCGTACGTTTGGCTCGGGGAGTATTCTGGTCCATGGCCGGATCGGTTATTTCGCGTGGTATGATGTTGTGCGCTACGGTTCTCGTTGCCCGGATGCTGGGTAAGACCGTCTATGGCGAATTGGGAATGATACGATCCACCGTTGTCATGTTTGGAGTTTTTGCCGGGTTTGGTATGGGGTTGACTGCTACGAAGCATGTTGCCGAGTTCCGCCAGAGCGATCCCGAGCGGGCAGGGCGCATTATTGGTCTTTCGGGCTTGGTTGCCATGTTGACCGGTGGAGTAATGGCCTTGGGTCTTTTGATCTTTGCTCCCTGGTTGGCCGAGCATACCATTAATGCCCCGCATCTTTCCGGCGTTCTGCGCATCGGTGCTCTGATTCTGTATATCAGTGCGCTGAATGGTGCTCAGATGGGAGCACTTGCGGGTTTTGAGGCTTTTAAGACGATTGCTTATGTGAATTTTTTTGTAGGTTTGATTTCGTTTCCCATGCTTGTTGCCGGTGCATATTTTGGAGGGCTTACGGGTGCCGTCTGGGCGATGGCGATCAACCTTGGTTGCAATTGGCTTATTAGTCATATTGCCCTGCGCAAGGAAGCGCGTCGCTATAGTGTTCCTTTCTCTTTCCGGAATTGTAGGCAGGAAATGACAATTCTCTGTACTTTTGCGCTTCCTGCGACGCTTAGTGGTATCATGGTGGGGCCTGCAAATTGGGCGTGTCGTGCTATGTTGACCAACCAGCCCAACGGCTATGGCGAGATGGGTATATTAACAGCTGCTCTTGTCTTTCAGGGTTTACTCTTGTTTGTCAGCAACATGTTGAGTGCGCCTTTGTTATCTATGGTTTCAAATGCTGGAGCGAATATTTCCGATAGATTAGGGACTGTGAATATTCTTTCGACGTGGATATTGGGTGTAGTTTTTGCCATTCCGTTGCTCTGTTTTCCGGAAGTCGCACAGTTGGCTTTTGGGAGTGATTATGCAACACATAGTTTCAAGGTTACGTTTTCTCTGGTTGTCTTGTGTACTTCTATTATGACGTTTAAGGCGGGGCTTGCACGAGTTCTGGCAGCCAATAACCTTCTGTGGTGGGGATTTTTCAGTAATACATTGTGGGCCATTATTTTGCTTGGTTCTACCGCATTGCTTGTGCGTTGGGGGGCACCGGGTGTGGCAGTTTCTATTACCATTGCTTACATATTGAATACTGTGGTGCTGCTGCCTTTGTACTATTCTCGAAGTCTTGTTCCAAAAGGGACTTTGCTCTCTTTTGAATCAATCTTAATATGGGCGATCTTTGTTATTTTAGTTTTACTTAATGTTGCTGATGTGGGGGTGTTATATAGAGCTCTTGTTTTTATTCCTGCTTTGTGCCTTGTGGCTTTTGCATTTAAGAGAATTGCGATGTTTGACGACGTTGGTACGGAGAAGATGAATGGTGAATAACGTGGTCGCTGAAATTGCAGATAAAGGGCTTTGTTCCAGTTGTGGTGTGTGTGTTGGGCTTTGTCCTTCTCATGCTCTTTCGATGGAAATTCAGGACAATGGTGATTTGGTGCCTTGTGTAGATACAGGGCTTTGTTTGGATAAATGTCATCTTTGTTTGGATGTTTGTCCGTTTTCGGGTGGTGTTCACGATCCGCGTGCGAAAAATATTGAGTTGTTTGCCAGTGAACCTGATTTTATATATGATGAGGATATTGGTTGGCATTATCGATCTATTGCAGGGTTTCGGAACGAGGTTTCTTTGCGTCAAGCCAGTGCTTCAGGTGGTTTGGCGATGTGGTGTTTGGAGACTCTTCTTAAAAAGCAGTTGGTTACGCAGGTGGCTGTTGTTCGGTTTTCGGGGAATCATGAGAAAGGCTTTTTTGAGTATTTCGCAGCGTCTTCCATAGAGGAACTGCGAGCGTCTTCAGGGAGTATTTATCATCCTGTTGAGATATCAGATGTTCTCAGGAAGATTACGTCTGATGCAGAGGCTCGCTGGGCTGTTGTGGGGGTTCCCTGTTTGTGTGTGGCTATTCGTAATAGTTCACGTCTTCGGAAGCGCGTTGCTTTTGTGTTTGGTTTGGCATGTGGTATGTATCAGAACACTTTTTATACGGAAATGTTGCTGAATGAAAGTGGTGTAGATTGTGGCAATGTTGAGAATATTGAGTACCGCCGAAAATCGGATGGCGGTACGCCATCCGATTATCGGTTCCGAGGAACCGATAATCGGGGAGCAGGCAAGGAAATTCCGTATCATGGTTTGCCGTATTATCTTGGTAAGCATGCTTTTTTTCGATTGAATGCCTGCAATTACTGTATGGATGTTTTTGCCGAAGCAGCAGATGCCTGTTTTATGGATGCCTGGTTGCCCGCCTATCGCCAGGAGTCGAAAGGGACTTCTCTGGTTTTGCTTAGAAACAAGGACTTATATGGGCTATTTTTACAAGGGCAGTCTGAAGGGGAATTACAAATTGATGAAACAGGTGCTGAGGACATTGTTCTAAGCCAGAGGGGACATGTTCGGCGTAAGCGGGATTTGATTTATATGCGGCGCGGGGTTGAGTGTCCGAGGGAACTCGTTAGGGGCAGGCCAACTTTTACGGAAAAGGTGGATTGGTGGTTGCAACAACGTGTTCAGGAGAGAAGCAAGAGTGCCTGGGCCGGGTATGGGCGTCGATATGGTCAGATTGTATTCTGGATAGTTCTTTCTGATGTTTTGTTGTTGCAATTAACGACAAAGTGCATAATGAAGACAGTTGCATTTCCAAAGAGATTGTTTCGAAAATTCAGGAGTATGTTATCTTAAAGCGCTTGAGTAAAAGGATAGAGATGAAATCTCCAACGATTCTTTTAATTCGTATTGGTGGTGTTTATAATTATGGCTGTGAAGCCATTGTACGGGGTACGGAGGTTATTATTCGCCGGGAATATCCTGATGCGAAGATAGTCTACGCATCGTATCGTGTTGCGAATGATGTGCAGCGGTTGGAGGGATCGAATGTTGAGGTTGTTGAGAGAAGTCGGTCAAGCCGATATTCGGTGAAAAATATCTGCCGGAAATTACTCTCCCTGGCGGGTGTCAGGTGGTTTCCCATGATAGAGTCGTTGGAGATTTTGAAGGGCGTGGATGCGGTGTTTTCAATCGGAGGGGATATCTACACATTGGGCCCTGCGGGTGGCTATTCCATGTCTTTTCCCAAGTTTGGTGATGTGGCTGAGAAGCGGGGAATACCTTATGTTTTGTGGGGGGCATCCGTAGGGCCATTTACGGCGAATCCCCAGGCGGAAAGGGATTACACGCGGCATTTGAGAGGGTTGAGCCTTATTACGGCTCGTGAGGCGGGAACGGTCAAATATTTGGAGTCTATCGGTGTGTGTGATAATGTGGTTGCGTGTGCTGATCCGGCCTATGTGGTTGCGCCGGAGATTAAGGCCAGCGGATCTGTCCGTGGGGATATATTTACCATTGGGGTCAATTTAAGTCCTCTATCTATTCGACATACTGGTTTTACAGAAGAAGAGGCTGTTTGTGCGCAAGCGAGGACTATTGAAGGGCTTATCCAATCTTTTGATGCGCGTATTGTGTTGATTCCACATGTGGTGTGTGATTTTGCGGAAGGCGATGATGATCTTCGATATCTTCGACGGATAAAGCAGGCGATTGTGCCTGATTATCAGGGCATGGTGTCTTTGCTGGAATCGGATCCGGGATTTGTTGGCACTAAAAAGGAATTGATCAAATGTGATCTGGTGATAGCGGCGCGTATGCACTGTGCCATTAATGCTTTGGCGGCTCATGTTCCGACGTTGCTTGTTGCTTACAGTCAAAAAGCGGTGGGGATGTGTCAATTTGTTTATGGTTGTGGTGACTGGGTTCTTCCTTTGAGTGAGTTTTCTACGGAGGGGTTACTTGAGAGTAAAGTTCGTGCTATGAAGAATCAAGAGGTTGAAATCAGGAATTACCTGGATAAGCGTGTTCCGGAAATTCGCGAACTTGCATATCGGCCTATGGAGAGGTTGTTTAAGAATTGAGGAAATTGGGTGTCTGTTTCGTTTACTGCGGGGGCTTGGGGTGGGCTGGAATGGCTTGTTTCACGCTGCGCTGTCGTAATTCTGGCTGCGCTGCCGTGATTCTGCCTGAAACGTGGCGGAGCACCGCCGACTTTTATAGTCAGCAACAATGAGAATATGGAGTTAGTGGATGTATTAAAGGTCTATGCCCATAGATGGCACATAGAAAACAAGTTGTCTGATCTGGTTCATGTTTTCAGCTTAAACGCAATCTCCTCTCCGATTATGATCTGGATCCACTTTGATATCCTCTGGACGGTTGTTGCTGATACTCTATATCATCTCCTCGCAAGAGATCTGAGAAGATTTGAAAGTTGTTGTCGTGCCCCAAAATTATTCAAGCGTTTTATTGATATCCCAGGGCGAGTGAAATATGATGGAGCAAGATTTACGGTAAAAATTCGGAAGCGAGCTACAACACCGATCCTTTTAGGCGTAGAAAAACTGAACAAAGAAGTTAGAATTCCATGGTTGGGGAATAAGCCGCTGAAGGTCATTTGGACGCCTTAGTAAATGACGCTTAAAAGGCCTGTGGAAATCGGTGTTAAACCATTTCTGTGTCAAATTCTCAGTGGGGTGTTACCGCATAAATACGATAAGGGTGTGAGCTATAATACAGTATTTGGAAGTGAGCTTGCAACTCTGTTTCCTACCTTTGATGATACCCGGCACGGCTGGAAGCATTTGACGTCTTATGACGTCATTGAAGAAATTTTATCACAGGCTTCAAGCGATAAGCCAATGAAACAAGCATCTAAACTTTCGCTCTGGTTGACCTTTCAAATGTATCCCGAAGTTTCTGGAGTGGAGATATGAAATTTATTGACGTTTGCGTCATTACATCAAAAACAGAAAATACAAGGGACAACTGACGGATGAATATCGGGATTGTAACAACGTGGTTTGAGCGTGGTGCTGCGTATGTGTCCAGAGCATATATGAATGTTCTTTCAAAAGATAACGATGTCTTCATCTATGCCAGAGGAGGGGAAGCACAAGCGAGGGGGAATCCGACTTGGGATATCCCTAATGTTACATGGTCTCCTGTTTTACATGGATTCTTTATTGACAGTACTGAAGCAATTAGCAGGTTTCATTTTCTTAGGTGGCTTAGAAACAACCGAATTGATATAGTTTTTTTCAATGAACAGGCTTATATTCAAATTGTAAAAGAAGTGTCTGAACTTGGTTATAAAACGGGTTCTTATATTGACTATTACACCGAAGATACTGTGCCTGATTTTGATATTTTCGACTTTTTAATTTGTAATACAAAACGACACTACTCTGTTTTTAAGGAACACAGGAGGTGCTTGTATATACCGTGGGGAACCAATATAGATGTATTTTATCCCAATGCAGCTCGTCCGCTATCAAACGATGATATTGTTTTCTTTCACAGTGCAGGGCTGGCACATGCAGCATCTATTCGAAAGGGTACAGATTTGCTGATTCAATCTTTCCTGAGAGTTACGGGTAATGCTCGTTTGGTAATTCATTCGCAAGTTGCTTTGAATCAGTATGGTGACGATGTCATGAATATGGTGTCAAGCGACCCGAGAATAGAATTTATTAAAAAAAGCGTGTCGGCCCCGGGTTTATTTTTCTTGGGAGATGTTTATGTGTATCCTACACGCTTGGAGGGTATTGGTCTGACTATTGCGGAGGCATTGGCATCCGGATTACCTGTTATAACAACAGATGATATGCCGATGAATGAGTTTGTGCGTGATCAATATAACGGTCTTCTTGTTAAGGTATCAAATAGACACAGGCGAAGTGACGGTTATTACTGGCCTTTAAGTATTGTGGATATTCCTGACTTGACAGAAAAAATGCAAGCATATGTAGATGACAGGCAACTTGTAGCGGTTCATTCTGTTAATGCGAGAACTTCTGCTGAGCAATTGTTCAATTGGGAAAAAAATACGAAAGATTTATCAGGTTGGTTCAGCAAGATTCCAACAGGTAATGTTTGTCATCGCATTGGTTTCAATAGATTTTTGCGATGGTGTCTTTTTGATGCGTTTTTGTTTGCTCAAGGTTATATTTCCCGTGCAGTAAAAGCATGTATTACTTCAGAAAAAACAAGAAAAGTGTTGAAACGCATTTTGTAAAGCAATTTTCCCGGTTCAATCGTAGAAAAACAAGAAAACATTAGTAAGATGAGTTTTATTAGAAAGAGCCTATTTTCCTTGTTTTTATTATACTTAATTATACTCCCCTTAATAGACCATTTAAATTATAAGATATACGGTAAAATTGGGATTGATAACATTTTTTTCTCCTTTATATTTATCCTGTGCGTTGCAATTACAGCATTTTCCACCTCATATAGGTACCGCCTTCGTTTATTTTCCCTAAATCCCCTATTTATAGGTTTTATTGTACTTATTGTTGTAGCTATTTTTTTCCCTACTATATCTTCTTATCTATTTGGGCAAAGGCCGGACCCCGAGCAGTTGACAAATGGATTAAGGTATGTCCAGATGATAGGTGTCTTATTTGTATTAAACTATTTAATGAAGGATTGGAATTGTTTTGAGAAAATCATAAAAGCTTATTTTTGCGGAGCGCTTCTAGCGGCTCTATTTGGTTTGGGCCAGGCGTTAAATGTAGAATTATTCTGGGATATAACTGATAGATTTTATCTTATAGGTCAGCCTTTCTTGTCCACATATATAGATAAAGTAAAAATGCCTTCTTTCTGGCCGCAGAGTGGAAATGCCTTCGGATCTTTTATGACGATGAGCTTATTACTTTCGTTGGGGATGAAGCAGGTAGTATCGAAAGGATATCTAAGATTGGGAATCTTTTACCTGGTAGGTCTGATAATATCTTTCTCTTACACGTCCATATTTGCTTGCATAATAGGTAGTGCTTTGTTCTGGCTGTTTGATTTATTCAAGAGAAAATCTTTGCGCAATAAATATAAAACTTATATTAAAGTAGCAGCATTCATAGTATTAATTGGCATTGCTTTAGTAATTATATCACGTGAAAAAATAGCCTATCGGACTACAGTATATTTTACATATTCTGCCAGTAATCCTTTGATGATCTCAGGTTTAAATACAAGATACGTCGGATGGGAAAAAGATATTTCAGTCATTACAAGTAGAGATGATCTCCCTTTTTTAATAGGGGGAGGATACTCGGATACCGGTATTTCGGATAATAATTACATAGAGTTATTTAGAGCGGGAGGTTTAATTTCATTAATTATTTATTTAACCACACTGGCTTTTCTTTTAATAATAACTTTTCAAAAAACTTTATCGTATGAAAATAAATGTCCTCAATTGAGCTTTATATACCGGCTAATCTTTATTATGTTTTCTGCTATGGCAATCATGCTGTTGACCGGTTCTTATTTTGCTTATTTACCCACTATTATGCCGTTAATAATTTTAATAGTAGGAAGTAAAAATTTAACGAATTAAAAAATAGGACTTAGGGTGAAAAGGATATTACATGTAACGTATGATTATCCATCCTTAATTACCCCCAATAAAACTCCGACGATTAAAAATCTCGTCGAAGGAACAAATAATAAATATAAGAATACTGTAATTGTTCTAAATAGAGTTAGCAGATTAGCCCAGGAGAAAATATTATCAGAAGAGAATTTATATCTTATAAATACATTCGGCCTCCCCAAGGGGATATTATTTCGGCATACGATTGCTAGAGCAATTGAGAATGTAAAATGTCTAAAACATAAATGTGATTTGAATTATCAGCGTTTCGATCTTATTCATGCTCATAAATTATGCTTCGAAGGGCCAATTGCCGCGTATATTTGCAATGAATTCGGAATGCCTTTTATAGTATCTATGCGGGGAAGTGACATCCGTGTTCTTAAATACAGAATTGATTTAAGAAATTATTATAGGCAAATTTTAAAAAAGGCAAAAAAAATAATTATTATTTCTCCCTGGATGGCAAAAGCTCTTTTAGATATTTTTCATCAGCCATTTTATGAAATAAATATTAAACCGAAATTATGCTGCCTTGGTTCAGTCGTTGATGTGAATCAAAACATTAGAGGTTATAAGACAAAACCAACCCAAAAAAAATTGGTTACAATACTTAAAATTACAAAACCCAATATTAAAGTAAAAAACATAAAGAGATTATTAAAAGCATTTAAAAAAGTACATACTGTATATAAAGGGGTGTCACTTGATATAATTGGTGACGGTGAGGCAAGAGATAGATTAAACATATTAATCAAAAGATATAGTTTAGAAGACACGGTCAACTTGTTAGGATATATAGATAACTCAAATTTAAATGACATTATATATAAGTATGTGGCTTTTGTTTTACCAAGTGCTCGTGAAACTTTTGGTCTGTCTTATATTGAGGCTTTGCGAAACGGGTTGCCGATTATTTATTCACGAGGGACAGGTGTTGATGGTTTTTTCAAGGAAGATATTGGTATTAAGGTGGATCATTTTTCGAGTAATTCTATCTGCCGTGGAATTATAAAAATTATTGAGATGAATAAAGAATATAAAAAAAATGTAGCTGATTATGTGAAGTCGGGTGGTTTGCAACAATTTTCCCGGGAATATGTAATAGGGAAGTATTGTGAGGTCGTAGATTCAATAACTGTATAATACTTTTCTGTAAATGAATATTATTTCTAACAAGAAGATATTATTTTTACTTTCGGTCTTGGTATTATGTTTTGTACTTATAATTGGATTTTTGTCATATACGCCACCACTCTTGCGGAAGCGGAATTTTAATCCGTTAAGTCAAATTTATGATTTTTTTATTTACAGTTGGTATTATAGTCAAGCCGTTTGGTGTGAGCGGGTTCAGAATAGAAAAGATTATCGTAAATTAGCTTTGGCAGTCTGGCATAGACCATCGCAAGCATCGGCATTCCTTAAGATTCCCTCCACGGATTATTATAGCTTGGCCCATGAATATACATCACTGGGATTACCAAAAGAAGCTTCTCTACTATTTAAAAAGGCTTTCATTTTTGTATCAGGGGACCAGCAAAAAGCACTTGATATAATCTCTAATCTGGCAATTCTGGGTGATTGGGCACGGACTGTCGAATTGGCGGGAGAGTTGCTGGAAGAAGACCGGAAATCAGCAGAAGCAAATTATTGGTATGGAAGAGCCCTCCTGGAACTGGGAGAATTTGAAAAATCTCGTCTTTATCTCAGGAACGCTTATCAATTGAATCAATCTCTCATCGATTCGGTCTACCAATTGGGTCGGGTAAATGAAGAATTGGGCAAAACAGATAAAGCTTTAGAGCAATACAAGGAGGTAGTAACGTATTTACCCGGACATCGCCAGGCTTGGGGAGCATTGGAGTTGATCTATGAGAAAAGAGGGGAGAATGAAAATCAGAAAATAGCTGGTCTCAAATATCACGAATTGACTCCCAAAATATCTTATAAGCGAAGTGTTGGGAATAATCTTATTTTCCTTGGTTATGACCTAAATCAAGATAAAACTATTCTCGGAGAAGAATGTTCAATAAATTATTATGTTCAGGGTTGGCAACCTAATTCGGTTAGCTTCCAGGCGCAATTATGTTTAGTTTCTGATATTTATTCAGTAAAAGAAAATTGTTGGAAGGATGAATCTTTTATTATTCAAACTACGAATGAAGTGATTAAAAGATCGTTAATTTGGAAAAGATCCTCTCTCCAAGTACCGGGAAAGTATAATTTAGAAATATCTTTTAATTTGTCAGGGGCAAAGCACACCCTAGAGGCGCTTCCCAGTGAAGGTAGTTTGTTACTCACCACAATTACTGCCACCCCCAGATGGTATCCTGCGGTCAAACAGGATAAGTTGATAAAACGATATTTTGGCGAAAAAGCGCAAGCTGTGGGGAATAGTTCGTTTTTAAGTCCAGGTTATGAATTAGATCTAACGTTCGACAAGAAGGATAAAATATCTGGCCTGGCTTTGATTTCCTATGGGCGTTTTAGTCCCACAGTTCCTCAGGGAAAATTAATTGCTCAAATTACTGTTAAGACAAGAAAGAATGGTGAAATATTATTTCCTGTTCGGGCAGGAATAGAAACAGCTCTAGCTTGGTGGGAGCATGTTCCTACGGGATTGGTGCAGCATCAAAAGGCACCTGTCTTTCGAAGTTTGGGTTCTGAACGAATAGCACGGGAGGCCCCCAAATCATATGAATATTATGCCATTTTCCGTTTTAATTGCCCCGTCAACCCTGAGGCAATTCAATTAAAATACACAGAAACTGAAGGAATTTTATACATCGCTGATATGGTGCTGATACCGGCGGTCAAGTAAATAAAGTAGCTATAGTTAGTAAACGCTTAATATTTTGAGTATTTATCGGATCTTCAGTAGCTCTCTTAAAACCAAGTAGATAAAAATTGTATTATTAAATAGATACCTTTTCCAGAGCCGTCTTGGCTCCTGCATCACCCGAAACAGCCATTCAAGCCCTATATCCTGAATAAATTTTGGGGCTCGTTTTAAATTTCCTGCTAAAATATCAAAAGCACCTCCAACACCAATTACGAAGGGAATGTTCATTTGATATAGATTATTGTTAAGAAATATTTCTTTTTTAGGGGAACTTATGGCTAAAAAGAGTAAGTCCGAATTCGATTCTTTAATTTTCTCAACAATTTCTTTCTCTTGTTGCTTGGTCCAATAGCCATGCCTCCATCCAGTTATTTTTAGACCGGGATAAAGTTTTTTATACTTGTCTACCACACTCACCACCACATTATTTTTGCTGCCAAGAAAGTACACTCTATAACCTTTTTCTGCGGCAATTGGAATAATGGCAGCCATAATATCAAGTCCGCCAAATCTTTCTTTCACGGGTCGCCCTAACAACTTTGACACCCATATCAGCGGTTGGCCATCAATAATATTAAGATCACTCTTTAAAAGAATTTCCCGAATCCGGGCATCTTTTTGGAGCTTTACTATTTTATTAGCATTTATTGCAATATATTGGTGAGGTCGCCTACTATTTATAGAATCCTCGATAGTTGCAATAGCTTCCTTCAGCGAAATATTGTCTATCGGACAACCTAATAGCCAGATTCTATTTTCAGTATTTAATGTCATATATGACAAGATAACGGATGTTTTTAGTATAAGATTATTTTAGTAATCTCGAATGTTCCTGCTCAGCTTTTTAGAATTTCCCGTAGGAGAGTGAATGAGGTTGAAAAAATAAAACCTATAAAAGCCCCCGCGATTAAAAATATCTTCTTATTAGGCCGTATAGGAAATTCAGGTAGATTTGCAGATTTGATAATTTGAGTTTGTGTAGAAAGATCAAGCTTTAATTTGAGACCTATATTTTTTTCTTTCAATTCCAACATAGAGTTTTTTCTGTCTTCAATTGTTTGTCTCTTTCCTTCAATTTTAATCTTCTTTTCTTCAATTTCAATATTTCTGTTTTCAATTTCGATCTGTAATTCAGCTTGTGTATTCCTGAGTTCAGAAATATGCATCTGTTCATTCGAATAGGATGTCTGTAAAAAGAGAATTTCCACAGGAGATGCCTGGGTTGGTTTTATTTCGCTCAATTTATTTTTAAATTGTTCAAGACTATCCTCCCCTTTGGAAATATCCTTTACAACCTCAATGCTGTATTGAGTCTGTGTAGCGATTTTATTCATTATCGCCTTGATCTGAGATTGAATAGCTTTGATTTCTCCTTCTATCGACTTAATAATTTCCTGCATCGAAAAGATATTTTCTTCAATATTTCTAATTGACAGCTCAAAAGGTAGGAGGATTGTATCATATTTCTTATCATGTCGAGCGATGATACTCTTACAAATATTGCTTACTAATTCAAAAGCTTGGCGAGGATCCCTACTATTGCAAGAGACTATAATCAACGGCAACTTTTCTTTTTCAAAAATCTCGACTTCCATTTGATACGATAGAGTTTCCGGGTCTAAGATATTTTTCCCCGATTGTTTGAGAGCAATCTCTGAAAACACATCACCATTTATTAATTCCGCTACCGTAGTTACTTCTTCCAATAACATTGCAGGCTCTGTTATAGGGCTGGATGGAAGGTAGATCTCACCGATTTCCAGCATAACCGATGATTGATAGGTGGGATGCATCAAAACACTTATTACGCCGGCTAACGCCATAATAACAACGGTACCTATGACGATGAACCATTTTCGCTTGCGGAGAACTTGCACAATATCTTTTAAATAAATCTCGTCTTCTTTCATAGTTCAATTATAGCTTTTAAAAGGAGTTAATAAGTGGTCCCCGGGACTGAAATAATCATAGATGGTCGGTCCCATTCAATCCCCGGTATCATATACTAAACTTTGTATTATTGCTGTCAAGGGCGGAAGTCGATTTCATTTTGTTAACGTCCGGTAGTAAATGAGGTCTGTAAGGTTACGGATCAGGCGGAAGCCCTCTGATATGGTGTGGCGGGGATAAGCGAAGATAAGTAAAATTCCACCGACCCGGTATTTCTTCCTGATATACTTCGGCGGAGGGAAGAGGTATCCGGCCAGGTCCAGGGACCGCATCGGCCGGAAGATGGTATCTGTCCAGAGACCGAAGAGGAACCGTCCTGTTCGTAGGACTCTCTTTTCTCCTCTCAACCGCGAGAGTTGTATCCCATTATTCTGTGAGGAATGCAGGAGGAATATATGAAGAGATATAGGTGCAGAAAGCACCGGCCCCTATTTTTAGCATATAGTCAGTATATTTTACGAAGTGTTCATCCCCACTGAACATATATAATTGGATGCGGTCTCCCGGAGATAGTCCACTTATATCTTCTGCAAATGTCTCGGTAGCAAAAGTATATCTTGCGATTCCAGAGGGGGAGTTATTTTTATAAATTTGCCCATAGGCCGGTATATAAGCAGTGTTGGCATGTAATGTAAATACAACCCGTAGCGCTCCTCCCTGCCCGAGCATAAATTCCGCTACTTTGCTGGGTGCATTTTCACTTGTCCCACCGTAACGGCTGATTCCTAAAATTATTTCACCGGGCACAAAGCGGCCAACCATGGGCCCCTGTACATCCAATGTGTATTCCGGATCGGTTACTCCGATGCCGACATTAACATTTGTTGTCACAGATCCGGTGCTGTCGGTCCAGGAGCTTGTTCCTAATGGACCTTGTTCACCTTGTGCTCCCTGAAGCCCGGGGTCACCCTGCGGACCGGCAGGACCGGTATCGCCTTCAATTCCTGGCTCCCCCTGGGGTCCCGCCGCGCCGGTATCGCCTTTGGCTCCGGTAGTACCCTGCCGGCCTTGTGGTCCTTGAAGACCGGTGTCACCTTTAGGGCCTTTTATAGCCCCTCCGCCAGCGTATATCGGCTCATCGTTAGCACCGCCAAAATAGGTTCGAGTCACGCCTTGTATCGCCCAGACACCGATAGAAGGACGGAAAATGCCGATTTCGCTTGTCCCATCACCATTGTAGTCCCCAGGGATGGTCTCATCGTTTGAATTACCGAAATAAGTCCTAGTCATTCCCCGAATTGCCCACAAGCCGGAGTTGGGTCTGAAGATTCCGATATCGTTAGTGCCATCTCCGTTAAAGTCAGCTGCCGGTGAAACCACCCCACAACTTAAGCCAAGCAATGCAACTAAGATTGCTGCTAATTTTTTCATTTTATCTCCTCCTTCAATTTTTCTCGAAGTCTTGCGTATTTTTTATTTTAAAAAATAATAATAATAATAGTTGGAAATGTCAAGAGGTATTTTTCCAGGATTTTTTCCAGGATTACTTGTCGGTTTGGAAAAACGGGGAGAAAGTTTTTCCGAAAATATGTGAATTTGATCTCGAAGAGTGTTGCCAATTTTGGTAATATTCATTTTGAGGCCTCCTGTGGTTTTGAGGTTTTCTTGTGCAAGATCACCCTACCACAGCGTAGGCCATATTTTCACTTGTTGTTTTATCAATCTGTTTGCAATATAGGCAGTTAGTCATTTATGCTCTTAAAAAAACGGAGAAAGTCCTGGTATTTTTCTATCTTGCTTTCTTTTTCTTCATCCTTATTTCGTCATCGTAAAGAGCTGAGATTTCTTGATGATACAGAACAAGAAAAAACAATCGTTAATGCTGATTCTATTGATTTTAATTACGGCAATCAATGGGATTATATATATTATCATTATACCGCCCTGGCAATCCCCGGATGAACCAACACATTTTGAATACGTTCAGCTTCTCGCCGACTCAAAAACAATATTCGGTTCGATTGCGCCTAACTTCTCGCTGCAAGAACGGATAATCTCTTCAATGGATCATCACTATTTCTGGAAGTATCTAGGATGGCCCCGTCCGCAACCTTTGCCCTTGAAATTTGAGGATACCCCATTTCTCCGGTTGGTTCGTGCTCATACCCAGATCGGGAGAAAGCCGCCACTCTATTATTTCTTATCATCACTATTACTGAGAATATCTCCCCAGAATTCCATTATCTATAAGCTCTATCTTCTACGAAGTTTTTCCCTGTTATTGACTGTTGTAACGGTTATTCTAATATATTTATCCGCCCGGCTAATCTTCCCGAAGGATATTTATTTCCCATTAGCTTCGGCAGCCTTTGCCGCATTTTTGCCGGAATTTATCTTGATCGGTACGTCTGTAAGCCTGGATCCTCTGGCGAATTTAATGAGTGCCCTCTTTATGTATTTAATGATTAAGCGTAACTATTCAGGTACCCTTTCGGCAGAGTTATTGGATGGCGGATAGCCTGCTCGATTTTTTGCTGGACTCTTTAGCCATCCCTTGTTATTGTGGCAACCATGAAAAATGACATGGTTGTACAAGGACGTAAAATAACTCCGGCTGACATTCAACTAATCAAACAGTTGATCGTCGATAACCCCTCCTGGGGCCGTACCAGACTCTCCAAAGAACTCTGCCACCTTTGGGACTGGCGCAACCTCAAGGGCCGGATCAAGGATATGGCTTGTCGCTCCCTATTGCTCAAGCTTGAACGAGCAGGCCATATTATATTACCCCCGTCAAAACGAAATACAGCCAAAGCATTCCGCAACCGCCCGATTACCTTCATCCCTCATTGCACCGAAAAAATAAGCGGCAGTTTAAAGACACTGCGTCCTCTCGGAATTACTAATATCTTGCCCCGGACCCAGGATGATAAATTGTTTAACTGTCTGCTGGCCCGCTATCATTACCTTGGTTATAAAGGTATTGTTGGCGAAAATATCAAATATCTGGTTCGTTCCTGTTCCGGACGACCTCTGGCATGTCTGCTGTTCGGTTCCGCGGCTTGGAAGACCAACCCTCGTGATTCATTTATTGGCTGGGACAGCTTGAACAGGAAAAATAAGCTGAACTTCATAACCAATAATATGCGTTTTCTGATTTTGCCCTGGATCCAAGTCCCCCATCTGGCCAGTCACCTTCTTTCCCGGATTTCGCGACGGCTTAGTTCGGACTGGATAACGAAATACGGCCACCCAATTTATCTACTGGAAACCTTCGTTGACCGGTCCCGCTTTCGCGGGGTCTGTTACCGGGCTGCCAACTGGATTTTAACCGGGCAGACAAAAGGGCGCACGCGTAACGATCGCGACCATATAATCAAGGCCCCCGTAAAAGATGTCTATGTCTATCCTTTATCCAAAAAGTTTCGAGAGGTGCTATGCTATGACTCCTGAAGAAGCTCTGGCAATCTATCATGCCGGCCCGGAAGCGGTGGTCAAGGTTCTTCTCGCATTTTCTGCCGAGCTTGAATTACTGCGTGAACAAGTCGAGACTCTCCAGATCCAGGTTAAAACTCTCCAGGATCAAATTGCTAAAAACAGTCGGAACAGCAGTAAACCTCCTTCTTCTGATGGATTCAATAAACCTGCTCCCCGCAGCTTGCGGAAACGGGGCAAACGTAAACCCGGTGGACAATTCGGCCATTCAGGGCAGACGCTAAACCAGGTCAAAAAACCGGACCATATTATTGTCCATCCGGTTGAACAATGTCAACACTGCGGACGGTCAATAGTCGATCAACCTGTCTCCGATTGTCAAAAACGACAGGTATTTGATATTCCTCCTCTGCCAGAGATTGAAGTTACCGAACATCAAGTCGAAATAAAAGAATGTCCTCATTGCAAACACGTAAATAAAGCAGAGTTCCCCAAAGGCGTTAAAGCTCCCGTGCAATACGGCTCTCGCCTGAAAGCATTGGCAGTTTATCTGATGGATTACCAACTTCTACCTTATCAGCGCACTCGCGAATTTTTTGCCGATATCTTCTCTCAAGAAATAAGTGAAGGGACTCTGGTAAATATAAGTAACGCCTGTTTTAACATCCTTGATGACCCGGTCGAGCAAATCCGACAAAAACTGATAACTTCTCCGGTAGTTAATTTTGATGAAACCGGCACTTCGCTAAACGGCAAAGGCCACTGGCTTCATGTTGCCAGTACTCCATCTTTGACCTACTATCAAATTCATAAAAAGCGGGGCTCCGAAGCAATGGATGATATCGGCATTCTCCCCTGTTTTGGAGGCCGGGCAATTCATGACTTCTGGAAACCTTACCTGTCGTACGATTGTCGACATGGGTTTTGTAACTCACATCTTTTGCGCGAATTAATTTTCCTCCACGAGCAGCAACAACAGCATTGGGCCAAAAAGATGCTCGACTGTCTGCGGAAGACAAAAAAGGCAGTGGATGAATTCCCTCTTGGTAACATTTGCCTCTCTGACACTCTGGCTCGGAAGTTTGAAAAACTTTATAGTGAAATAATCGACGAAGGTTATGCCGAAAATCCCATGCCTGAGAAAAAATTGACCACCAAGAAAAAGAGAGGTCGACCGAAAAGGCCCAAAGCCATAAATTTGCTTGACCGGTTCCGCGATTATAAGAAAGAGATACTGGCCTTTATGTATGACTTTGCGGTCCCTTTTGATAATAACCTGGCCGAACGCGATCTGCGCATGATGAAAACTCAGCAAAAGATCTCCGGGACTTTTCGCAGTACAAATGGAGCCGATGCTTTCTGCCGGATTCGAAGTTATATCTCAACGGTTCGTAAAAACTCCGAGAGTGTTATTGAATCTATCCACAATGCTTTCACGGGCAAACCATTTATCCCCATCACCTGTAGTAACTGCTAAATTAATCTATTCCGTTATAATTATCGGCAGTGTTTCCTCCTTGTATTTTAGCTGTTTTCTTATTATCCTTACCCACAGTCGAAGAACAATAACTCACCCTCCGAATAGCAGGCTATCCGCCATCCGATAGCCCTGCCGGAAGGGTACCTGAATAGTTACGATTAAGCTTCAATTTAGAGGCGTTAAATACAATTTATTGACGGTAATTGTGTTTATTCTTATCTTGAGCGCCTTGGTTACTTATAAATGCCTGACGCTGGTTCCCATATTTATACTGGGAATATGTGTCTATATTCTTTGCTCGCCTGACGTGAGAAAAGGATGGTGGCAAATTATACTGGCTATGTCCGGCCTGCTTTTTGCTTGCGTCGTTTTTTACTCTTATCTGGTCTGGAGGAATCCTCGAATAGCAGAGATATTTATAATTAAGGCATCTGATCTATATTACAAAATCATTAGTCTCTTGAGGGGGGATTTGCATTTGGCCACCTATTATTATCCCTGGTTGCATAATGAGGTCTTTAAATCATTCTGGATAAAGTTTGGCTGGACAATGTACTCAGTAAATCCCATTTATTATCTTATCCTCAAAGTTATATCCATAATAGCCCTTATAGGATTGGTCATATTTTTAATAAAAATGGTAATAATAAAAAATTATGTCTCTCTTGGAGTTAGACGTTCAATCTTTACCCTTATAATATCAGGGGTTATAGTTCTGATAGTATATTATTGGTATTGGGGATTAGGAGCCAGGCATGTAACAGCACAAGGGCGACATTTATTTGTCGGTCTCCCGGCTTGGGCTATCTTATTTGTTTTGGGCCTAAGAGAACTATTTCCCAAGAAATTTAGAATCCTCCCATATCTTTTTGTGTTCATCGGTTTTGTCATGTTTGACATAGTTTCCATATTCGGTTATATCATACCGGTATTTTACAATTATTAATCAGTCAATCGAAGGTATAATTTCAAAGAGCTGGAGTGTTTTCATTTTTCCAGCGTTCGATAGTAGATTAGATCCACAAGATTACGGGTGAGGCGGATGGCCCCTGACAGGGTGTGGCGGGGATAGGCGAAAAGAAGTTAAATTCCGCCGGTTTGGTATTTTCTTCTGAGGTATTCCGGCGGAGGGAAGAGGTATTTGACCAGGTCAAGAGACCGGATGGGACGGGAGGTGGTATCGGTCCGGAGACCGAAAAGGAATTGTCCCCGGCGTCGATCCCTCTCCTCGCCTCTCAGGCGCTCGAGCTGTAGGCGGTAAAGCTGTCTCTCCGGTGAGCTGTATCTGATTTTCAAGTCTTGGTTTTGATATTGAGCTGGCAGGGGAGTTTGAAAAATCTGGAAAGCCGCTGAGAGACAGACAGCTACCTGTTTATCCAGTCCCCATCTTTCTGCCTTTTCTAGAATATCCTCCCATCTGAACGATTTTTCCCGTTCGGTGAGCAGGAGATGGATATCCAAAAGCCAGAGCATCCATCTTCCTTTCAGAATAAGAGCGGGTAGGTCATCTTCATCGAGCAGGAAGGAAAGAAAGGGACAATGCTTGACTAGGTGAAGGCAGAGGGTGAGGAGCCGGTCTTCCGGGTTGAGGACCGGAATGGTGAAATCCTCGAATGAGGCTTTCTCTCTCCTCGGAAAGAGTGAGGCGTAATCGATCGTATAGAGGGTATAAGGGTGGTCGAGCGCCCAGTGAAGTTCCACGATGGCGTTTCTTCGGTGATCTTTAAATGAGAGGTGGAGATGGTGCTTCTCGAAATAGCGGTCGGGCAGCAGCCCCGGCAGGGAAATGAGTCCTAAATCTCCGAGTATTTTCTTCGCGATCTGAAGGTCTTCTTTCCTGATCAGAAGATCGAGATCCCCATAAGGCCGAAGATAGGGACGGGAGTAAAAGGTCAGACCGAGGGTGGGCCCCTGGAGGATGATCAGATCGATTTCTGCTCGGGAGAAAGCGGAAGCAATCTCTCCGGCTGTCTCCAGATAGACCCGGGTATTGATAACGGTTTGACGGTAACTCTCCTCGAATTTTTTCCGGACTTCTTCCGAGAGAATCTCAAAGAGACCGCTCCGGTCCAGGCAGTCGTAGATAATGCCGTCCAGGCGGTTATCCCGGGCGATCCGGAAAAGCCTGTTCCAATCTATACCATTAATCTCCCCGGAACCGATTTCGGTTCCGGGGTTTATTAGAGATATAATTATGTTATCCACGTTTTGGGGGGAATTAAGGTCCGGTCTTGAAAACTAAACTTTATCGATTGCTTCGTCACTTCGGGCCGTCTGCCATGATAGAGCCGGTTAGTGGGCAGGTAGGTCCGCAATAATTGCTCAACATAGGTTGAAATTCATTTGTTGCTAAACGGTAATTCCTTTTGGGAATCTGGAGTGAGATAGTATTTTACCGGGCGCCCTTTCTTCAGAATATGGCCTTCCTTTATGGCTTGTTTGAGCCAGGCTTCTAATTGCCGCATTTGGACATTCATTTCAGTTTTTAGTTTATCTCGTGTCTTTGGTTTTTCTAAATGACGCATTATAATTGGGAGGATTGCGTTATATGCAGCGTGATCCTGTGGTGTTGAATATCCTATCCGCGGTTCGGAAACTTTTGCGTAATCCCATGATTTATCTACAAGCAGCAGTTGCTCCGGTTGATTCGTTACTTGAGCGACGGACAACAGTAATGTTCGTATTGGCGGTATCCATGGTTTTTCTGGAAAAGGCATAGCCCCTTTCTTCAATAACTGATTATTTCCCCGCGGCACATTACCATTTGCTCGAACAAAAATAGGAATACCTCCATCTTTGCGAAGTTCTTCGGTCACCCCGGCCCAGGTTCCTCCCGTATTGTATGATGAACTCACAATGAGACCAAATTCCGCTAAAGCATAGATATACTTATTCCGACCCATCGCGTTGCCCACAGTAAATCTTGCCTCCGGTTGATAAGGAGAAACAAGAACAAGGCTTTTGTCTCGCAATGCCTGTCGGTATTTACCGGACACAATGGCTTTCTGCAATCCTTCGGAAAGTACCCCGACGACCGTCCCCTTTTCCTGTAACGCCGAGAGCATTGCTTCCTGATCGACACCACGAGCACCCCCGGAAACAATCTGCATGTTATCGCGCGCGGCGGCCCGGGCCACCGCGGAAGTAAATTCTTTGGCTTCAGCATCAAAATTTCGCGAACCCACAATAGCAAGGCCACCTCGGGAGAGGAGTTCGGGATTTCCTGCCCCGAAAATGATTGGTGGGGCGGACTGCTTGAGTCGATCAAGCAGAATCTTCGGATAATTTCCATCACTCCGGGTTAAAATCCATAATCCCTTGTTAAGCCATTTCTCGATGGCTAACGCCAGGGTTGTTCCCCGTTCAAGCAGTGCTTTAACCCGGTAAAGATCAAGCTGGAAATTTGTTGCTTGCTGTAACCGTTCATGACCGACAGATGTGATCAGATCTCCTGGCCTCAAATCGTTTTCTTTAAGCCATTTGACAAGAATATTGTATTCTCTTGTAGTCAATGGGCCAGGCAAACCATTCTCCGGTCTTTTCCCGAATCGGCAGCAGAGAAGCAGTATAACTTTTGAATCTTCGGTTAATTGTTGAGTATTCAAATTATTGCCTTGAATTGTTTATAATGTATTTAAAGCAAGGGCTAATGGAAATACGGCCGGACACCCAGCCCGGCGTAAAAGCGCTGAAATCACCGTAAAAGTCCATCTGGAGTCTACCATATCATCAACCAGGAAGACCGGTCCTTTCGGCATCGAGGAGGATTTATCTATTCCAAAAATACCATCCAGATTGCGGGCCTGTTGAAAACTATTCAGCATCTCTTTCTGCGGTAAATTCTCTTTCAGCTTCCTAACATACGGGAGAAAAGGGATATTAAGTTGTACCGCCAGCCGCGCCGCAAAATCCGGAACAAGTTCCGGATGTCTTATCGACGGAACGCACGTTAGCCAGATAGGAAAAGGCTCCGGTTTCCATTTCTCGATCATCTGCCGGCACCCTTCAATCAGATCATCCGGGAACCGCCCGGTGCGGTACTTCCCATTACGGACCATCTCACCCCATCCTGCGTCACCCCAGAGTGACAGAGCCCGGCCCGCTTCCGCCATAAGATCATCCGCGATCGTGCTGCGGAAGCCGTAGTTTTCCAATGCACCAGATTGCCATCTTTTCCGCGGACTAATTTCCTGGTAACTTCGCCGCAGGAAGAGACCTGCTTGATTAGCAATCTCCGGTGTTATCGACTCTGGCAGAAGTGGAGCTCCGACACAGTTCGCGCACTTACCGCACTCCTGTGGGAAAGGATCATCCAGTGCCTGTGCCAGGAACTGCATTAGACATTGAGTTGTCTTCATATACTCCAGCATTTCCTGTTGTTCTCCTCGGCGCAATTCACATAACTGCTCTATTCTCTTAGTGTCGAGATGATATTCGATCGGTGTCGCGTGCCAACGCGTACCCTGCTTATCAACTGGAGATGGGCTCTCGACTGAAAGGAGCTTCAGCACTTTCTCAATATCTCGCCAGGCAAGATTGAGTTTCTTCTGCAACATGGGAACCGAAAGGCCATCATCTGCTTCGTTAAGAGCACGGAGTATAAGTTTTACATGCGCCTGAGGAGGGAAAGCCTTGCGGATAAAATAATCCGTGATGTCTTGATCCTCATGCCCGCTGAGAAGAATTCCATAGGCCATATCTACCGCCCGGCCCGCGCGACCGACCTGTTGATAATAGTGAACTACAGAACCAGGCCGCTGAAAATGAATCACGAAGCCCAGGTCAGGTTTATCAAAGCCCATGCCGAGAGCAACCGTGGCCACGAGAGTTTTAATTTTGTTATTAATAAGCATCTGCTCTAATTCCTCACGTCGGTTCGTGCCTCCTCCCGTATCCATGATCCTCGAGTGATAGGCCACCGCATTGATGCCTTTAAGTTGCAGCCAGGCGGCTACTCTTTCCGCGTCTCTTATAGTCAAAGTGTAGATGACTCCGCTCCCGGGAAGGTTCGGTACTTGTTCCGCCAGCCAGGCCAACCTTGCCGCCGGACTGGGGAGCCAGATATTTTGAAGTTTCAAGCTTTTCCGGGTCAAAGGCCCGCGTGCAATATTAAGGTTCCCCAGTTGCGCCGCGACATCATTTACCACTCGCGTATTGGCTGTCGCCGTGGTTGCAAGTACGGAGATGTTTCCTGGCAACGCCTGCAGAACCCTTACTATGCGGCGGTAGTCAGGGCGGAAATCGTGTCCCCAATCTGAGATACAATGGGCTTCGTCAACAACAAAGAGACCGATTCTATCGGCGACCGGAAGCAGCATATTTTGGCGGAAATCGTCATTCGCGAGTCGCTCCGGAGAAATAAGCAGAATATCAATATCGTCTTCCAATAGTCTATCTTTGACTTTCTCCCAGTCATCCCGGTTGCTTGAGTTGATCGTAGCCGCCTTGATACCCAGCCGATCCGCGGCCAGGATCTGGTTTCTCATGAGAGAAAGCAGCGGGGAGATAAGGAGAGTTACTCCGGCGCCGTTATTTCGGAGCAATCGGGTTGCGAGGAAATAGACCATGCTCTTGCCCCAACCTGTCCGTTGAACAAGAAGTAATCTCTCTTGTCGAAGAAGACTTTGAATGTATTCCCATTGGCCCGGTCTAAATTCCGCGGCGGGATCATCAAGAGCTATACGGAGATATTTTAAGGCCTCATCTTTCATGAGTTTAAACTTTGGCAATCCGCAAATATGATAGGATCTATGGTATGTTACTGTTTTATTCCCTTGCCTGCTCCAATCGAATCCAGGCAATATATTTTTATCAGCACGTTGACAGTAAACAATTAGAATAAAATATTATAGCAACCAAGGAGTAATATGCCAGGATAATTCGAAGAGGAACCGGAGAAAAAACGGGAGATTGCTCTGCTTGTCTATTCCTTTCAATGATATAAATGAGCAAGTTATCTTTGTCAAATATGGGTCTGTTGTCTGCTTACCACTCGACAAATATTAGTATGAAATATTCCTGTGGCAGGTTTACTATTCTATCAGATGAGGTCATCAACTGATAAAAAATATCTACTATTGGTTCTGGCGCTATATTTTTCACTCACCCTGATATACAGCCTGACAGTCCCGCTCTGGGAAGCACCGGATGAGCCGTCTCATTATCTCTATATCCGCATGTTCTCGGACGGGTGTGATTTTAAACCGCCACGTTTTATGGGAGCTATTAATTCCGTCTGGTCGGAGGGATATCTCTTCTCTCTCTATCAGCGTTCCCAGCCCCCGCTCTATTATCTGATATCGGCACCGGTTATGAAAGTTCTCTCTCTCCGCGCTCTGCCTCTGGGAGAAGGGATTGAATTCCCTGCCATCCGGACGGATTATT
>Ga0222666_1000400_pt1 | contig 25299 bp, 32 predicted proteins | sample AntAcemetagen655_FD_181710 | JGI IMG/M metagenome (GOLD analysis project Ga0222666, IMG submission 181710) | Saline water microbial communities from Ace Lake, Antarctica - #655 | ecosystem: Environmental > Aquatic > Non-marine Saline and Alkaline > Saline | place: Antarctica: Ace Lake...
ACCGTCTATCACACAAACACGTTTCATCAATGTCTCTTAACTCCCTTGTTTTTCCCGGGGCGACCGAGGGCCCGCCCCGGAGGCCGTTTTCTGCGAAACAGGCTACTGGTTCCAGACCACGGCATAAGGATCACCTCCTGCTACTTTGTTTGCAAGGGTCGCCTTTCCCGAGAACAACTTGAGATCTACAATATAGACAACGAGCTTTTCTTTGGGAAGGCGTGCCAGTTCCCGGGACATTTTCGCCCTGGCAACCCAGAACATCGGATTGTTCCGTCCGCCTTTTGGCGCCATTTCTTCGGCCTTAACACCTGTGTCGCCATAAGCTTTATTCCAGTTAAAACCCAGGATTATGCCGTCGCATTTATCAGACTTCCTGTTCACGCGCATGGCAACGATCGAGGGCTGAACCCCGTCTTTAGCGTACTTATGCAGGGATTTTCCGCTTATTGCCATGGCGTAACCCGAACCCTTGCCGGTAGTGGCGTTAAACATGACCTGTAGTGCATCGGCAGGACACTTCCCCGGTGCAGTGACAAACACATACCGGTCACCCGACCCGAGAGGCAATTTTTCCATGAGGTATTGTCCGGCGATATAGCCTGCATTCACACCCGGGCAGCAATGGTCATGGAACGTGGCTGCCAGAAGCAGTGTCCACGGTGGCTCAACCGCCCAGGTCACGCAAAGACTGACTACGGAGAAAATCTTCTGACCGATGAGCCCTGAGGACGCCTGCTTCCAGCCATCTGGAGTTAAAATCTTGTCCGGGGATGCATCGATGATTTGCTGTTCGAAGGCCTTTCCTGTCCACTTAAGGAAAATCAGCTTGCCCGTATCCTTCCGAAAAAGGGCGCACCAGAGCGGTTCCTGAATCCCGGTGTGCACGGCAAGAAGCGAACGGGTTCCCATGCTGCAACCTGTCTCCTGCGAGGCCATGTCTAGAAAGGCTTCCGTGCTCATATTATCGATTGTTCCGTATCCGGCGTTGGTCAACACCAGGAGATTGCTATCAGTCTTGGAAACACCGATTCCGGACATGGCACGATTGAGTGCTGTCCTTCCCGACTCCAGCCAGGATGGACTGTCCGAAGCCCAACCTGAGGGAGGCATAAAAAATATAAAACTCAAGAAAAAAACCACCATCAATTTCATGTTCCGCATAATACTCCTCCTATGTTTTTCGTTTCCATTGCCGCTTGCTGAAGCCCTTTCTCATGCCTTCAACATTTTGACGATGTGCTCAGTAAATATCCAAGGTGATCATCCAGTCCAGCATCGTGCAGGCGGGCATTCCTAACCTTAAATGAAAAAAAAGCCATGAAAACGCTCTTCCCCTTCGGAGGAAACGGCCTTCATGGCTTGGTATAAATTTGAATTGATTCTAAAAATATCTAAGGCTTCGTGCCTTTGTGAACTCTTTATATGCAATGATGGTCATCTTGTCAAAAGTAGGCAAATGAAAAATTTTGCCATTTATGGCTGGTCTACACGCGGTTCTGATGTGTGAGGTCTCCCAACACTTTTAATTGCGCTCACTGACAACTCATGCTCGTTTCGGATAAGAAAATATCAAGGTGCCATGAAAGCTTAATAGGGAATCCCGTGGAAATCGGGAGCGGTCCCGCCGCTGTGACCGGGGACGAAATCCGCAACATACCACTGTTTTGATGAATCGGAGCGGGAAGGTGCGGAGAGTAGAGTGATCCGGGAGTCAGAAGACCTGCCTTGACACAAAGCCGATGCTCTGCGGTGGTACAGAGGGTAAGGCCATATAAAGAGGGTCAAGTAAGCTGGGTGCAGCCCTTCAAGTCATTGAACTTGAAGGGCTTTTTTTATGGGCGGTATTGCTCCAAATGATATTTTTGGAAAGGGAGGTCTACAAATGCGAACAGGTGTCATCCTTTATGTGGTGGGTGAAAACCCAATGGAAGAAAACACCGACATTGGATCGGAAATAAAAAAGCTGGAACCTGGAACAGATCGAGTGGAGATAGTGGCGAAAAATGCTGGGCACTTCGAAATCGCCGATGCCTGGTGGGCTCTAACCTTTAAAGGTATGCAGCGTATTGTCTGCATTATCGGAGAAGTCAACAACGCAGGCACTCTTCAACTGAAAAATAGAATGCTCCGATTGTGCGGATAGCAGAGGATCCAAATGATCAATCAGGGGGAGTCAACATATGGTTTGGGGAAACAATGAAGACCTTTTAGAAGTTTTCATTATTGATACGGAAAACTTTAAACTGTGGGCAACTCTCACGTCTGTCAAAGGTGGAAAAACGTGGGTTCGGGGCTGGGTCCAATTTCAAAACAGCAAAAAAATCCGGTTTTACAGGGAAGATATGGACACGGGCGCGCTGCGGAAGAGGTTATTGATCGCGTGCGGGCCAATTGCCGCCTTCTATGGGGGTGAACTGATACATCGGAAGATTCAGACGTCCGGCAACGCAAACAGGGACCGTTGTGTCATGGACTCCGAAAGCCGGTTGATTCACTGAATTTAGGTTTCAGCTGGTGATAAGCTGTGGCTTCTTTCAGCGTGTTCAGGCTTGTGGGTTTTTCCGGGCCTGGGCATGATTTCCGGAAAATCCCATAAGGAAAAAAATTGACGATTCATTTTGTTGGAGGGGAGGCTCATGAAAGAAAGAATGGATATCAAAACCCGGAAAGAAATTCAGTCTCCCGGGCTATTGCGTGGCGCGCTAGAATCCATAGGATTCCTGGTGGAAATCTCAGGTAACGGCAAAGGGGATCGCCAATTTGATTTGAAGATTGAAGATAATAAGGGGCATAAAATTCGAGGTATCAACCTCAGAAAACGCCTGGAATCCCCATAGCCAATGAAGATTGACAATAAACCATTTTCTTACCTGCGAAAAGGGATTTTGAAAAAATCCATATCATTCCTCTGATTCTTTTTCCATTCCTTTCTTGTTTTTTCGCTCTTGCCGCTGAGGTGGCCATGGCAATCGCTTTCAGATGAAATTGGCGTTATTCATGTTATTTTCTCTGCAAAGGGATTGTGTTGGATCGTACTATTATCACCTGCAGGCAGGGAGAAGACCCATGCGCAGCGGTTGCGCGAAAATGTAAATATAGAGGCGATTTGAAAATACAGCTGAGACTGGGGGAGTTTATGGAATGAGCGAGGTTTGATTGAAGTGGACCCCATTGTGGTGGAATCCCTTTTGCTACGAATTTTTAAAACGCATCACGGAATATCTCGTGTTCTTCAGTATACAGTGATGCCATTATGATTTACCTTTCAATAATTCCATTTTAAGATCACGTTTCAAGACTTTTCCGGCATGGCTCTTGGGCATGTCATCCACCGTCACGTAAGCCTTGGGAGCCTTATAAGGTGCGAGTTTGGCTTTGAAAAAGGTTTTCAGTTGATCGGCGTCAATTTTCTGATTCGGTTTGGGAACGATGACCGCCACCACCCGTTCCCCAAATTCCGCATCGGGGAGCCCCACCACGGCGCATTCCTGCACCTCCGGCCGGGTATAGAGCAGTTCTTCCACTTCACGGGGATACACGTTTTCCCCTCCCGTGATAATCAAATCCTTCAACCGATCCACGATATAGAGATAGCCCCTGTCGTCCAGAACTCCCATGTCCCCCGAACGAAACCAGTTATCCCAGAACCCCAAGTGCGGTTTCATCGGGACGGTTCAGGTAGGCCTTCATGATGTTGGGCCCGCGGATGCAGATTTCACCTTCTTCCTCCGGTCCCAGCACGCTTCCATCAAGCCCCCGAATCTGCACCTCCACGAGATTCGCCGGTGTTCCCACGGAACCCACCACATGTTGATAATAATGGTTGAAGGTGACCATGGAAGCACTCTCCGTCATGCCGTAAGCCTCATGAATGTTCAGATCCATGCGGGTCTTCCACTCTCGAACCAATTCCGCCGCCATGCTGGCCGCCGCCGAGAAGCAGTACCGAACACTTTTCAATCGTTCCCGAAGGTCGTCGATGGAAAGCATGCGGATATATACCGTGGGAACCGAATAAAATTTGCTCACGCGATGCCGATTAATGGCATCGAGCGCCCGATCCATGTCAAAGCCCGGTTGAATCACCATGGAACCGCCGCTGTAGATGGTGGAGCCCATGATATGAATTTGGCCGAACACGTGATTCAACGGCAGAAAACAGAGGCAGCGGTCTTCATGGGTGGAGCGCTCCGAAAATGAGACGTTCTGATAGGAAGTTTGAAGGTTTTCGTGGGAGAGCGGAACTCCTTTTGAAATTCCCGTGGTCCCCCCCGTAAAAAGAATGACCGCGGCTGCATGCCGGTCGCAATAGACGGCCTTGAAATGGGGAGATCCCCCCGTGAGCAGGCTGTCCATACTGGTTGGGGTGCCGGGCGCCACCAGAAATTCTATACCGGTTTCATCTTTCATGCCCTCCAACTGGTTCAATCGGTCATCGGTGGTGAAAACTGCTTTGGGGCGACAATCCCGGAATGTGTTAAAGATCTCGTCCTGGCTCAACGCACTGGCGGGGGTGGCAACCGCGGCACCCACCTTCAAAGCCCCGAAATAGAAAACGAGCCAATGATAAGAGTTGGGGGCGAACAGCGCCACCGTATTGCCTGGGACAATCCCCAGGCTTTTTAAGCTGTTGGCCACCCGGCTCGCATCCTCATTGAATTTCCCATAGCTGGTGCTCTTCTCATTTTCGATCACAGCAGTCCTATTGGGAAAATATAACGCCGTTCGTTCAAGATTGATTGCAATATTCACAAGAATTCTCCAGTCGCAGTTATGGTTCCAGTCTTCCTTCCCGAAACGCCCTTGTGTAGGCTTGACACCAAGGATCTTGATTCAATAAAACCCGGGCAGCGGCCAATGCACTCATCAACTTCTTGTCTGAAGGATCGAGAATAGCGGCGTTGAGTCCGGACTTTATCGCCAGCGTCAGGAACCCCCGATTAACCAATGACCGGCTCGGCAGCCCGAAAGAAACATTGGAAAGGCCGCTGATGATATTAACGCCCTCCAATTCACGTCGGATTTCATCGATGGCATCAAGGACCAAAATCCCCGCATGTGTAAATCGGGGACGGTCATAATTAAATAATCAACTCTGTTTTGATCCGATAGTTATTTGACTTCGATATGACTTCACCCTTGCTAGCAGCTTTCATCATATCAACTTATTTATTTTCCTATGACCGTCCCCTGTTTTCCCATAGCTTTGGGTGGGCGAAGTGAATGTAAAAAGAATGTGAAAAAGATGCGAAATTTCAAAAATTCTGTGAAAAAAAATCGCATAGTGGATTTGTTTTGGTGTTTTTGCTTGACACAAAATAAACTTTTTGTCACTTTGGATTAAAATTAGTCTAAAAATTGAAATTTTTAAACCTAAAAATAGTATGGTGAACGGATACACAACAGATTTGGCGATGAAATTGACAGGCGCGACTTCAAACCAATTGAAGTATTGGGCTCGAATAGGTCTCATCGCCCGAGAAATAAACGGAAGACGGGCCAGTTATTCATTTAAGGATATTATCAAACTGAGAGTTCTTGTTTCGCTTCGAAAAAATGGCTTAAGTCTCCAAAAGATTCGCTTGGGTATCATCCGTCTTTCGCAAATGCTTCCAGATGATGAACCACTGTCGCGATTGATCATCTATACCGACGGTAGGGACATGATTGTCGCAGAGAAAGGCAAATATTTCAGCGCGATTACTGAGCAGCAATATTTTCGGTTTGATACGGAGCAGATTGGAGCGGAGATCATAGAATTGCAGCGGAAAGGCTGGCACGACCTTCCAATGCAAGCAGTTTCCCATGTAAACAATTAATCCCCTATCGCATAATCGGAAAGGGGAAAGGAGACTAATAATGGGGTGACTGCATTCCAAATTGTGAAGGATGAGTTACAACGCCTAGGATATTCCGGCGGTCTTTTACAGGAGAACTATGCCTTTGATGATGCATCGGCTGCCCAAAGAAATGAGCTTTGCATTCCGTTGGGGGCCTTTGCCCAGTGGCCGCCAAGCTATCGAAGTGCCTGCATAGGCGTTTTGCAGGCAAACGGCAGTGCAGGTCAGAGATTCGTCGCCACTTATCGGGCCTTCGGTGCCCCCATGTTTCTTGAAGTCCATGAAGATCATGTCGTCCGGTACCGAATGGAAGCGGTCGGCCAGGCCGTTAAACTGGAGTCCATTCCCTCTCGTAATATCCCAAAAGCCTTTGAAAGCAACAAAGACAAGTGGAGCCCGGCAGCAATCTTCAGGGCAAAGGCCATCTCTCCAATATCCGGCCCTACCCAACTTGATTTTTTTGATGCAGGCCTCCTTCCCGCTCTGAAGGGTATGATCCATAAAAAGCTTGATCGACTTTTGAAAGAGACCCTTCACTCGGTGGTCATCGCTTATGGAAAATCCACTTCCGGAGGCCGCCCCGACGACATCTCACTTTTCCGCCTGGTTTTCCGATTTCTTGCTGCAAAAATTTTCAAAGACAAAAATCATCCAGGAGAATGGTCGTCCTCCGACCCACGAACCATCATAGATAGCGTTCAAAAATTCTATGGCCTCGAGAAAATTTCACCGGGCCGGATAATTGACGAGCCTCATACCCAGCAAGCTGCTTGGGACCATCTCAGAACCGCCTTTAATTTCCAGAATCTTTCCGAAGAGGACCTAGCATTTGTTTACGAAAATACACTTGTGAGCAAGGAGGCCCGCGAGGAGCATGGTATTCACGCCACGCCCTCGGTTGTCGCCGAACTGATCGTTTCTCATCTTCCATTCGAAGACCTGCCTCGGGCGGAACGCTTTGTACTGGAACCCTGTGCGGGACATGGGGTGTTTTTGGTTGCTGCCCTCCGTCGTCTGCGGGATCTGCTGCCCGCTTCCTGGACAGCCCAAGAACGGCATGTCTACCTAAAAGAAAGGCTGACGGCAATCGAAAGGGACACCTTTGCAGGAGAGGTGTGCCGTTTATCTCTCACCCTCGCCGATTACCCGAATCCCAACGGTTGGGAAATTCTTGAGTCAGACATCTTCGGCTCGGATGCCCTCGAAAATTCGCTGCCAAAATCGGGAATTATTTTGTGCAATCCGCCCTTCGAAGACTTCAATGAACAGGAGCGGCATCAGTACGTAGGGCGGATTACTAATGTTCACAAACCCTATGAAATATTGCGGCGAGTCCTGAAAAACCCGCCCGCAATGTTGGGATTTGTATTGCCGAAATCGGCGATTATCGGAAACCGGTACAATGAACTCCAGAATCGAATCGCCAGGCATTACACGAATATTGAAACCGTGGCTCTGCCGGATCGTGTGTTCGCATTCTCGGATCAGGAGACCATGCTGCTACTGGCTTCACGGCACGATCCTGAAAAAGATACGAGGGTTTTCACCAAGACATCCTGGGTTCGGGAAAAGGACCGGAAGTCTTTTCTTGAATCGGGTCATTTGCCCGAGGCTGTGGGAAGAACCATTTCAAGAGGGGCAATACGGAAGGCGCATAAGGACCTTTGGAACGAGCCTTTGTGGGAGGTTTGGGAGTATCTAAAACATTACAGTCAGTTATATGAAATTGCTAATATCCATAGGGGAATCGAATGGAACATTTCACTTAAAGAAAATAAACCTACTTTGCTAGATTCTCATCCAAAATTTCGCTTCAAACTGGGTATTGACAAAGTGCCCAAAAAACTCGAGCCCTACTGGTTAAAAGGACCTGTTTATCTTAATTTGGACAAAAAGTATCAGAGAACAAATGCCCATGATCTTCCTTGGGCTAAGGACAAAGTTTTGGTAAGCAGACGTCGCGTTAGCAGAGGCCCTTGGAGAATTGTGGGATTTCCTGACTCAAATGGTTTAGTGGCTCGCGAAAATATTATTGGAATTTGGCCAAAGGAAAACGTCGATATTTTCCATATTGCAGGATTAATTAACGCTCCATTGGCGAATGCCTTTCTCTATTCGAAAGGACATGGTCGGGATAACGCTATAGAGACTTTGCAAGAAATTCCGATACCGCACCTATCAAAAATCAATCAGCTGGGTAGTTTGGTTCAGCAATACATGAACCACCGAGCAAAAATGGATTCAGAAATATCAGATGACGCAATAATTGGTGAATGCATCAGAATCCTTTTTGCGATAGATAGCATTGTTTTAGAGGCCTACGACCTCCCTCCAAGGCTTGAGCGGAAACTGCTTGATTTCTTCAGGGGATATCCTCGACCCGTTCCTTTTTTGTTCCCCGATTACTTTTCAGCGGATTTCAAACCCTGTATCCCCTTTTATCAATACCTGAAAATGGATATGAAACAGGCCAGTGCCGGAGAACTCCTGAAAAGAATTGAACCTATTGATTCGAAGGTTCTTCACGAATTTGTTTTGGATCTTGAGGAGAGGCAAGCCTGATGGATGGTTATCTTCTTGACACCAATGCGGCGAGTGTTCTTTGGGATAAAAGGCATAGGGAGCATACAACAATCCGGGGATTTCTTCAAATGTTTGCCAACGGACCCACATGGATTTCGGTTGTTGTTCTGGGAGAAATCGAATACGGATTGAAGATAGTCCCCCAAATGGATGAAGACCGTCAAAACGAAGTCAGGCGTCAAATGGCGAGGTTTCCGCAAGTACTCGATGTGAACAAACACACAATAGAACCTTATTCGGATCTCAGGGCAGCCCTGTTTAAGGCCTACTCGCCCAGAAATAGCCGGGGTCGCCTGAAAATGAAATGGCCCGAAGATCTCCATGAACGCACAAGCGCCAAAGAATTAGGCATTCAAGAAAATGACCTGTGGATCGCTGCCCAGGCTATTCAATATAATCTCGTGTTGATTACCGACGATCATATGCACCGACTTCAGGAAGCGTCAACAACTCTTGACTATCCACTTCAACTGGCTTCATGGAAATTTCCATGACACCGGAGACCACCAGAATCAGTTTATAACGGGGATGGGCGTGAAGCCCCATCACCGGAAGACACATATGGTGTTACCTAATCGGTAATCGCCCACCAGCACGAATGCGTTGCGGTAACCGGGATGGGTGTAACGGTTTTTCACATAGCGCATATTGAGGAAAGATTTGGGTTAATATTTCACCTTATCGAGCCCTTTCAGGTTTAGAATGGTCCGCGCCTCATCAGGGGTAGCGGGCTCCAGCCCCAGTTCCCTGCCGATTCGAATGATTTTCTCCACCTGTTCCCCGTTGCTTTTGGCTTTGACCCCCTTTTCCAGATACAGGTTGTCCTCCAGGCCCACACGGGTATTTCCGCCCATGAGCAGGGCCAGGTTACACATGCGAAACTGCTCCCGCCCGGCCGCGCAAACCGACCACACAAACGAGTCCCCGAACAACTCTTTTGCGGTATTCAAAAGGAACATCAGGTTGGTGACTGTCGCCGGCATCCCGCCCAGAATCCCCAGCACAAACTGCAGGTAAAGGGGTTTTTTAATATGACCTTTTTCAACCAGAAACGCCAGGTTGCTGAGCATCCCCACATCATAGACTTCGAATTCCGGTTTGGTCCCTTCTTCGTTGAAATGCCGGCTGAACTGTTTCAGGGTCTTAAAGGTATTGGGAAAAATAAAATCCTCGGTCATCCCCAGGTATTCAGGTTCCCAAGTATATTTGAATTCCTTGATTTTATCCAATACCGGAAAAATGGCAAAATTCATGGAACCCGCGTTTAAAGATGCCAGCTCCGGGCTGAAACGCTTCACCACCGCCACCCGCTGTTCAGCGGTCTGACCCAGGGCGCCTCCGGTGGTGGTGCAGACCACGGCGCTGGATCTGGTTTTTATTCTGGGGAGCAGCTCCGCAAACATTTCCGGTGTTCCAAAAGGTTTCCCTTCTTCAGGATCCCGTGCATGGATGTGAACGACGGCAGCGCCGGCATCGCTGGCCCGCCCTGCTTCCTCAACGATTTCATCGGAAGTGATCGGCAGATACGACGACATGGTCGGGGTATGGATGGCGCCGGTAATGGCAGCGGTTACAATAAATTTGTCTTTCATTTTCATATACTCCTTTTCATCAGTACAATTATTAGATCAGAAAAAACCAGACTCAGGGAACCGGGCGTAAACACTAGAGGGTGATAACCCTTCCGACTCCTCCTTCCAAAAACTTTTCCGGGTAAAGCTTCTTGATCTCCGCCTGATACTGGGTGCAATGTGTGGGACAGATCCGGTCCATATTTTGGATTAACCCAAAGGCATTGAACCCGTGCAATCCGCCCATAAGCGCCGTTACTCTTCCCAATGGCGATGCACTCTCAAGAATACAAGCAACGCCGGGATGGGAGCATCCGGCAACCACCACCAGGCCCCGGGATGTTCTGACCACCAGGGATTGCTCAAAATCGCCGAGTTCGCCGGTGGAAAAAATATTTTCATGCATCTGAATGCCCTCATCAACACGAATCACTCTGCCTGCCCCGGGGGGGCTTTGGCAGGATAAGGGCACATAAACATCGCACGGGTTGATTTTCAGAAAATCCGCCAATCCACCGGTATGATCCCAGTGGGAATGGGAAATGAAAACTTCGTCAACTCCCATTGGATCGATGCCGAGCAACGTCATATTCCCAAGCAGTATATCCCCTTTTGCGCCCGTATCAAAGAGAATCTTTTTCCCATCCGTTTCGATCAAGCAGGAAAACCCCCAGTCCGCGACGAGACGATCTGCAGCCGTCTCATTATCATAGAGAATCGTCGTTTTCATATCTCTTGAAACCATTTTTTCCCCATCCTGTTTAAATTTTGTGTCGGCTGTCCTTTAACCCAAAAATGGGTGCTATTTTATGATCGCTGTGTTATCACAAGTGAATTAATTCACAACAAACTGAGAATAGAATAGAAAGGGAGGAAAAATCAATGAAAAAGGTAGCAATTATAGGTTGCGGTTCGTATATGGACAGCGGATATGGATGCCCCGGGGAATGGCGCTGCCTGAAGGCGGCTGCACTGGGTGAAGGCCGGTTTGATGAGCCCTCCCTGGTGACGGCTTATGTAAAATGCGAGTGTCCGGGACGAACCCTTGTGCCCAACATGGGAATGGCCATGAAGCTCTCTGAATTGAAACCCGATGTGATTCACCTGAGTTCCTGTCTTGTCGATGCAAAGCCGGGGTGCCCCTATGGAACAGCCGAAGAATTTGCACAGCTCCTTGAAAACAAAACAGGGATCAAGGTGATTTTGGGAACCCATGACTATCATTAAGGCCTTTTAAACGTCAGGGTGGGCCTTGCGTCCGCCCTGTGTCCTATTTTTCCTGCCAGACCGGTTTTCGTTTCTCCAGAAATGCGTTGATGCCTTCGGCGGCATCCTCGGTTACGCACAGGGCTGCAAACATTTCATTGGAGTATTCCAGCGCTTTTCCGAACGCCATGTCGGCCATACCATAAAAAGCCTCTTTTCCCATTTGGAGGGCCAGGGGGCTTTTTTGGGCCAGTTTATCGGCCAGTGCCATGGTGGCGGATTCCAGATCACCGGGCGGTACCACCTGGTTGACCAGGCCCCAACGCTCCGCAGTTTCAGCGTCAATCATGTCCCCGTTAAGCAGCATTTCGAGGCAACGTTTTTTGCCCATGTGTCGGGCCAGTGGAACAGCCGGGCCCATGCAGAAAAGCCCCACATTGATGGCTGTTGTGCCGATCTTTGTGCCCTCGGCTGCGATGGCCAGATCGGCAGCTGCCAGAAGACCGGCCCCGTTGGCTACCGCAAACCCATGGACGGAGGCAATCACCGGCTTTTTCATCTTGCCGATCACATGGTGCATCTGTTCCATGGGACTGACCCAATCCCGGTATTCCTTCTGTGATTTTCCAAAGAACTCGGATACATCAACCCCCACACTGAACGCTTTTCCCGCGCCTTTGATCACCACCACTCGAATATCAGGATCGTTATCCAGTTGAATCAACGCCCGGTTTAACTCCTTTGCCATTTCCGTGCTGAAGGTGTTCATGGTTTGGGGGCGATTAAGGGTAATTACCCCCACGTGTTTTTCCTGGTCCACCAGCACCGTATTGTAATCCATTTTACACCTCTTCATGAAAAACTTCTTTTTGTACAAAACGTCATCTTGCGACCCGAATCAAGTCTGTTTTTCTACTGCCATCTTTCTAGAAAGTCCAGATTCTTCCGCCCCATGGAAAAAAGCATTGTATCAAAGGCTGTTTTGGGATAACCTGACACGTGTTTCAAACTGCCTTTGGGCATGGGGTGAAACCTGGGTTGTTTGGGGTTGTACCGGGCGTCATGTTATCAGATGAGGGGAGGAATTCAATTGGATACAGCGGTTCAGGGGATTGAAGATTTGACCGGATTTGCCATGCAGGTCATCCAGGAAACCGGAAAGGCGGCACTTTCCTATTACGGAAAGGCCAGGCCCGGAGAAAGGTTCGATGAGGAGTTGGTCACGAAAGCGGAACTTGATTTGACGGAGTTCTTCCAGGACCGCTTAAGCGACCGTTTTCCCGAGCACCAGCTGTTTGCAAACAACCAGGAAGATTCTGGTTATTCCCATGAAGACAAACGGTATTTATGGGTTTTCGATCCCTTAGATGGTGTGGCCAATTTTCAGGGGGGCATTCCACTATGGGGAATGTCACTGGCACTGTTGGAGAACTCATGGCCTGTTTTCGGCACCTTTTATATGCCCGCAACCGGAGACCTGTTCTATGCCCGTGCCGGTGAGACGGCATTCTGGGGCGAACGAAAAATTCATGCGGCGCCACCCTCGGAAATCAATGACGAAAGTGTTCTGTTGACTTATGCGCGATTCAACCACCATTATCAACCCTCTTTTGCCGGCAAGATCCGCAGTTTCGGTTGTACTTCCGCCCATATGTGCTATGTTGCCGCCGGTCGAGCCGAGGCGGCCATCATTGCCCGTGAGACCTTTCAGGACCTGGCAGCTGCCCGGGTGATTGTAGAGGCGGCGGGTCTTAAGATCTGCAAAATGGACGGGTCGGGGTTTTTCCTCAATGAATACATGCACGGGAAAAAGATTGAAGAACACCTCCTGGTGGTGTCATCCGAAAGCCGGACCCGCATCCATGATTGTCTGAAACCCATCAATTAAAAATTTGATAAAAGCATTATTGCGATTATATTTACCGGGTTGGATCCCTGCCGCCTCACCGGGAGTGGCCCTGTGCGGGGACGGCCATAACGGCAGGAATTTGAAAACCCATTAACAGAAAAACCCTACAACAATGGACAGCCAATGAAGAAGACGATTAAAATGAGAGAAATGCTGAAAGACCAGAAAGGAATCATTAAACGGGTTTCCGCAACCGGGGATATGGGTCGGCGCCTCAGGGAGATGGGCCTGGTTCCTGAGACCCCCATCCGAATTCAAGGTCGGGCGCCCCTGAAAGATCCCGTGGCCATTAAAATCAGAGACTATGTATTAACGCTCAGAAACAATGAAGCCGGCAGCATTCTTGTGGAAGTGGAAGCGGATCAGTCAAATTAAGGCGTTAAACCCATGAAACAGAAAATCATTATCGCCCTTTCGGGAAATCCCAATGCCGGCAAAACAACGGTGTTTAACGCCATTACCGGCGCAAGGCAGCACATTGCCAACTATCCCGGCGTAACGGTTGAAAAAAAATATGGGATGGTTAAGCACAAGGGCTTCGAAGTAGAGGTGGTGGACCTGCCGGGAACCTATTCCCTGACGGCGTACTCCATGGAAGAGATTGTGGCCAGGGACTTTGTAATCAACGAAAAGCCGAGGCTGGTGGTGGATATCGTTGATGCGTCCAACCTGGATCGTCATCTTTACCTGGCCGTGCAATTCAAGGAATTGGGGGTCCCTTTGATATTGGCCTTGAACATGGTGGACGTGGCCGAAAGCCGTGGTATCAAAGTGGACCACCGTGAATTATCCGCCCAGTTCGGGGTCCCGGTGGTCCCCATGGTCGCCCGAACCGGTAAGGGCATCACAGACCTCCTGGATAAAGTGGTGGAGGAGGCTTCCAAAAGCGCGGAGTGGGTGAATGCGCCCATGAGCTACGGCATGGATATTGACTCGGGGCTTGGCCAGATTTCATCCATCATCGAAAAATCCCGCGTTTTCGACAAGAAATATCCGGCCCGATGGCGTGCCCTCAAATGCCTGGAAGGGGACAGTCAGATCACGGGATTACTGAAAAGAGACCCGGAGCTGGGAACGTCCATCACAGATATCTGCGATGATATTTTCAAGCACACCATGGATACCCTGGAGGAAGAACCGGAAGCCGTCATCGCGGACCATCGATACGGTTATATCGCCGGTATTACCAAAAAAGTCGTTAAACGAAAAATTGAACTGCGCCTCAATTTTTCCGACAAAGCGGACAGGATTCTCACCAACCGGCTCCTCGGCCCCATCATCATGGGGCTTATTCTCTACGGTATTTATTCCTTTACATTCTGGGCCAGTGAAATGCCGCTGCTCTGGTTTGAAATGTTTTTCGATGCTCTCAAGAACCTGGTGGCCGCCTTTGTCCCTTCCGGAATTCTCCAGTCATTGATTGTGTCAGGCGTCATTGACGGCGTCGGAGGGGTGCTGGGATTCGTGCCCCTCATCATGTTCATGTTCTTTGCCATTGCCATCATGGAGGATTCCGGGTATATGGCCCGGGTCGCCTACATGCTGGACCGGGTGCTGCGATGGTTCGGACTTCACGGAAATTCCGTTATGGCACTGGTGGTGAGCGGCGGTATATCCGGGGGATGCGCAGTTCCTGGGGTGATGGCCACAAGGATATTGAGGGACCCAAAGGAACGGATTGCCACGCTTCTGGTGGTGCCGTTCATGAATTGCGGCGCCAAGCTGCCGGTTTACGCCATGCTCATCGGGGCGTTCTTTACAAAAGACAAGGCCCGCATGCTGTTTATCCTGACCCTCATTTCATGGGGATTTGCCCTTTTTGCCGCCAAACTTTTGAGAGCGACGGTCCTTAGAGGCCCTACCACCCCCTTTGTGATGGAACTGCCACCCTACCGGGCGCCTACCCTTCGGGGGTTGCTGATTCACACATGGGAGAGAACATGGCAGTACATCAAGAAAGCCGGTACCGTTATTTTGGCTTTTTCCGTTATTATCTGGGCCATGATGACCTTTCCGAGACTTTCCGAAGAGCGGATCCAGGTCTTTGATCAAAACCGGGAAGAAGTCACCATCGCCTTTCTGAATCAACAGGCCGTTCCACAGGGGATTAAGGATAAAGGGGAATTGAAGGTGTTGAACCAGCTCTACCATGGCCTCAGTGGGGATGGAAATATCGAGCCAAAGGCCCAACACCATGAAACCCTTTTGCAAGTGGCACGGGCGGCTATTTGGCTTGGAAGGGAAAAAGGTGAAACGGCACCGTCTGAAATCGAGGAGAAATCCCTTGAAGCGGGGGCCCGGTTCCTGAAATATCATCAACAGATGACGAATATTGACAATTTGCAGCAACAAACGGCCCTCAAGAGAACCATCGCGGGTTGGATGGGTACAAAGCTGGAGTATATTACCCGCCCTTTGGGTTTTGAATACCGAACAAACATTGCCCTGGTGGGCGGTTTCGCCGCCAAGGAAGTGGTTATCTCTACCTTGGGTACTGCCTATTCCCTGAGTGATGTGGATGAGGATGAAACCGCTTCTCTGTCTGAAAAACTGAAAAAGGACCCGGCCTGGGACCCACTTCAGGCATTTACATTGATTATTTTTATTATGCTTTACGTCCCCTGCGTGGCAACAGTGGTGAGTATCCGAAAAGAAAGTTCCTGGAAATGGGCCGCTTTTTCCATTTTCTTCAACCTGCTGGTCGCTTACGGGGTGTCGCTCATAATCCGCCAGGGCGGGGTATTTTTAGGCCTCGGCGGATAATTTTCAGGGAACTGGAAGAAAATAATATACGCATATCGCGCAGAACTTTTGTTCGTATTCAAGGCGTGATAGCAGGTGCATAGTGAGCTATGTGCCTGTTGTCACAACGTAGAAGACGGGCAAAAGGGCAAGCAGGATGCGTAGAATATTTTTTGGAAGTTCCCTCAGTTCCCGGTACGGAACAATAATCGCAAAAACTGTCTGGTGAAGATGAAACGGAGTCAGTAAACATGGAAAAAATGCCGATCACAAAAGATGGGCTGGAAAAACTCAAAGCAGAGCTGCTCTATCTGCAGAAAACAGAAAAACCCAACAACATCAAAGCGATCGCAGAAGCTCGCGCCCACGGAGACCTCAGCGAAAACGCCGAGTATCACGCTGCCAAGGAAAAGCAGGGGTTTATCGCCGGCAAAATCAACGAATTGGAGACCGCCATCGGTCAGGCGGAAGTCATTGATGTTAATGAAGGCCCCATGGATCGCGTGGTGTTCGGCCGCACTATCTTGCTGTACGACATTCAGGCCGATAAGGAAATTACCTATCAGCTTGTGGGTCCCTATGAATCGGATCCCGAAATTGGCCGCATTTCCATCAAGAGTCCACTGGGGCAGGGCCTCATCGGCAGGGAGATTGGTGATGAAGTCAAAATTACAATACCCAGGGGTGTTCAGGAATTTGAAGTGCTGGAAATCAAGTGAGGTGTGGATATGGAAAGAATCGAAAAATTGTGTGCTGTCACCATACGCCTGGAAATAACGGCTCAATTACCCGAGGGAGAGGCTCAGGAGGTCGTACGGCAGGAATTTGAGTTTATTTACGGGGTGGAGCACCAGGTTCCCACCCTTGAAAAGGCATTGGACGGGGCCGGGGCCGGCCATCAATTCAGCCTGGTGGTTCCTCCCGGTGAACTTTATGACGCCCATGACACTGACCTTATCAGGGAAATTCCCAAAGAAGGCCTGCTTAAGCAACGGGTTCGGGAAGGCCAGTATTATCGTCAGATGAAAATGAGTTCCCTGGTGCAATTTAAAGTGCTTGAAATTAAAGATGATACGGTCCTTGTTGATTTCAACAAGCCCATGGCCGGCATATCGGCGCTCATGGAAGGGGAAGTGCTGGCGGTTCGACAGACCTCTGAAGAGGAGGTCTCAAAGGCCGAGGAAAACCAGCGCAAAAGGGAGATCGGGTGCGGATGATGGATTCAGTCTGCAGAATTTTTATTCACGGACTGGAAAGCAGCAATAAAGGGACGAAATCCGTCTTTTTCCGCGAAATGTTTCCGGATATGATCATTCCAACATTTGTGGGGAGCCTTCCCGAACGGCTCTCAATGCTCAATGGATTTCTTTCGGAAAAGTCGAATATCAGGATTGTAGGGTCCAGTTTCGGTGGACTCATGGGCGCCCTGTTTGCCATGGAAAACGAGGTTAGGGTCAAAAACCTCATTCTTCTGGCGCCCGCCATTCACATGATTCATCTGGCGCCGGGGAAAGTCCGCAAAATTTCTATCCCGGTGTGCATCTATCATGGCACTGAGGACGAAGTGATTCCCTTAAAAGAAGTGGAAAAAGCGGCCGGTGAATTTTTTACGAACCTGACCTTTCACAAGGTACAGGACGACCACTTCCTTCACAAAACCTTTAAAACCATCGATTGGGATGATCTGCTCGCATAAGCGCTGGTGGAAGGGTTTGCCTGCCCACTGACAACTGTCCCCTGACTCTTATGAACCGTTACTCCTGCTTTTGACGCTCCTCAATCTTTGATGTGTACCAGTCCATCTGACGGCAAACCCCCCGAATAATGCGTACCTCCCTTGCCCGCAGGGGAACCCTTGAGAGAAATCGACGAATATTCAAGAGCCAGTGTTCGGGGTTCTGGGGATCCAGAAACCCGATCTTTGAAAGCATTTCCCTCAGGTGATCGTACATGCCCTCCAGTTCAAAGCTGTCGGCCAGCCGGGGAGGGTAGGTGTCTTGCTGGGTCCGGTCTGTGGCCAGAAGCAGCTCATAGCAGAAGATGACCACAGCCTGGGCCAGGTTGAGGGATGAAAAAGACGCCGTGGGAACCGTGGCAATGGTATGGCAGAAGCGAAGTTGGTCGTTACTAAGCCCCCGGTCCTCGGGACCAAACAGGATGCCCACAAAATTGTTTTGAGAGATGGGGATCAATTTCTGCGCGAGGGATCTGGGCCGTGCCAGAGCGGGTCGTGAGGCGCCGATACGGGCGGTGGTGCCTACCAGGTACTGAAAGGGGGCGAGCGCTTCCCTCAGGTTTTTATAAATATCCATTGAATCCAGTACTTTCGTAGAACTGCCCGTGGCTGTTTTTTTCATCCGGTCTCTATCGCAGTTTTTGGGGTCCACCAGCACCAGCCGACATAACCCCATGTTGTGCATGGCGCGGGCTACAGCCCCGATATTTTCAGGAATCTGGGGTTGAACCAGTATGATGCCCACGTTTTCCAGGGTGATTTTTGACGTCATTTTTCCAACAAATCCAGGATTTCACTGTTGAGTTCGTCGCTGTCAAAAGAAAACAGAGCGGTCCCTTTCCTGACTTCAAATGAGATCAAATGGCATCCATACTGCTCTGCTACGGATTCCAGCATCTCCTTAAACTGGCTTGCGTAGGGGTGATCCACCCCGTCCACTTCCGGTGAGAAGAGATCCACTTCAAAGCAACCCGATGAAATTTTCATACTTGACGGTGCCTCCAGAACATGATTGTACCTAGAGCCATGATAACGGCTCCGGAAATGAATATGGTTCCGAAATTGAAAAAGTCAAGCAGGAGTCCCCCCAGCAGTGGCCCCACAAGCATTCCAATGCTGTGCCCAAGGGCGAGGAGGGCCATGATGGATCCCATGGAACCCGATTGTCGCCCTTCGATGACGCCGATGGCCATGATGGCGGGTAGGGAAACACCGCCTGCCAGCCCCAGAACACCATTGATGATCATCAGTTGCAGAAAGGAGTCCGCATGATCCAGACAGAGCATGGCGCAGAGCGCCAGGAATCCGCCAAAAAGTGTCAGTGACCTCTTGCTGAAACGGTCCGCGGCATATCCCATGGGAGCCTGCAGCAAACCGCTGATCAGCACATTAACCATGACCACCAGACCGATGGCGGAGCTGGAGAGTCCAATCCGGGTGTCGGCCAGCAACGGCAAAAAAGTCCATGTGATGCCGATACAGGTTGTAAAACAGGTGCGAAAGGCAAAAATGGAAAAGACCGACGGCATTTTGATCAAATCCATGTAGTCATCAGGTTTTTTCCCGGCACCGGGGTCATTACTTTTTTTCACCCGTTCCGCCGGCAGCATAAAAAGGCATAGGAGAAAACCCACCAGCGTCAGGATCCCCATACCCGTGAAAGACGCCTGTATATTGAGCCAGTCCTTAATCAGACCGCCCATCACGGGTCCCGCACTCAGTCCGCCAAAAAGGGAGATGTTGAACAACCCCATCACACGACCCTCCTGACCAGGCGGTATCATTTCCCCCACATAGGCCTGCGCCACGGGAAGTACCATGGCCGACGCAAATCCCTGGCCCAGTCGAAGTAAAATCAATGCCTCCACACTTTTGCTTGCGGCATAGAAAAGGGAGACCAGAAAATAGAGAAAAAGTCCGGTGGTGATAAGGGGTTTTCTCCGTTTCCGATCAGAGAGTTTTCCAAAGTAGGGAACGAAAAGGGTCCGGGTGAGAGAAAAAGCGCCGAAAATCAAACCGATCTGAAATCCGCCCGCCCCCAGTTCATGGGCATAAATGGGGAGTAGCGGCGCCACAAATCCCGCTCCCATGGCCGTGACGAAAATGGCAATGAAAAGGGTTGAAAAAATTTTAATATTGAGTGTGGCCATGTTTTTCCATCAACTGCTAACGGCTGTGCGCCTTTTATGTCAAGAATTATCTCGATCACAAGCAACTTTTTCAAAAACTTTTATTGCCTTGTTTGAAATGATCGAATAAACTTCCAAGGTTAAGGAATTACACATATCTTGCCCCGCACTCAGTGATTATGACGAAACTGGACTACATTTCTCTGTTTTTGATCTTTTTTTCCGTGATCACCATTATCCTGGGTATCATTAAAATTCACACATATCCCGGTAAGATCGCCAAAGCACGAAACCATCCTCAGGAAAAGGCCATTGAGGTTACGTCCCTTTTGGGTCTGATCGTATTTCCCCTGTGGATGCTGGCGCTCGTCTGGGCCTATTCGGGCGCTGTTATCGGTGTTATGTATGCCAAAGCCGATGATAAATTACCGGCAGCCCCTTTGGAAGAAACGGCGGAACCTCCTGCTGATGCAAATGGAAAAGACGAGAAACCAACTGAAAAAAGCACGCCCTGATACCATACAATCCATATGGAACTTCTGATCACAATCGCCTATTTTTTTCTTGTTCGCCTGATATTCTTTGATTTCAAATTAATGAAGTTCAATCTGTTTTGGAAATTTATTGTTTTCGGGCTCTGGGTGGGGGCGGTATTGACGGAAATACTCAGCCTGGGACAGTATACACCTTACAGTAAGGAGGCATTTGTTCAGTCCTACGTGGTGCAGATGGCGCCCGAATACGGGGGTCGTGTGAAGGAGGTCTTTATTGCTTCCAACACGCCCATCAAAAAGGGAGACCCGCTATTCCAGATGGATTCTGAGCCCTGGCGGAACAAGGTCAATGAATATGAGGCGCTCCTGGCATCCGCCGGAACAGATGTTCAAAAACTGGGCCAGCGGATTGTGGAAGCCAGGGCAGATGCGGCACGCACCCGGGCGACCCTCAAAGGGGCCATGGCCAAACAAGACATGATCAGAAGAGCAGCGGAAAAAGATGCCGTGAGCAAAATCCATCTTGAACAGATTGAGCAACGGGTGGCGGCTCTGAAGGCACAGACCCGGGCGGATAAAGCGGCCGTCCGTACGGCCCAACTGGCCTTTGATTCCGAGGTCGGAGATGAACACACGGAAATCGCAGAAGTCTTGGCCAAACTGGCCACCGCAAAATATCATTTAAACAGCACCATCATACGCGCTCCCTCGGATGGTTATGTCTCCAACCTGCAGCTCTATCCGGGTGTTTTCACCCGTCTCAAGAAGCCGGTGATGACCTTTATCAATAGTGAAGAGTACTGGATTGCGGCCAAAATGGACCAACGGGGCATTCAGCGGGTCAGGCCGGGTGATCACGCCGAGGTGGCTTTTGACATGTACCCAGGCAAAGTCTTCCCCGCAAGGGTGGTGAGCGTTATCTGGGCCAATGGCAACTCCCAGGGGGTGCCCAGCGGTCAGATACCTACCGAAGAAACGGTTAGCGGGGGCTTTGATTTTATGGTGAGGCTTCACCTGACCGAAGAGAACCCGGATTATCCGATCCGGTTCGGCGCCAGTTGTCTGGTGGCTGTTTTTACTAAAGAAGCCCCCGATTTTTTGGTTCTGCTGCGGCAGATTGAAATCCACTCGGAAAGTTACCTCAAATATCTTTTTAATCCATTTTAGATTGTGACGGTATTTTTTTGCGAAAAAAGGTTAAAGCGGTGATCTTGTCAAAGGCAGGGGCTGCCACTACAGTCATCATGGTTTTCCTGACCACCTTCCTTTCATCAGGCTGCGCACCGGTGGGCCCCAACTACCGGAAACCTGAAATCAAGACCCCGGATGCATGGCATGAAGCCATAAGCAGGGAAATGGCGAAGCAGTCCGGCGCCACCCTTCAAACATGGTGGAAGATTTTTGATGATCCGATCTTAAACGACTTGATTGAGAACGCCCGACAGTCGAATCTGAATTTAAAAATTGCGCTATCCGGTATTGCCGCGTCAAGGGCGCGCCTGGGCATTGTTTCCGGTCGGGAACTGCCCGATGCCAATGCCCTTGGATCCTTTACCCGATTCAAGCACAGCGACAACGGTCCGTTGGAACAACTGGCCCCGCCGAATGGGTTTGACAGCCGGAATATGTTCATGTTGGGAGTGGACGCTTTATGGGAGGTCGATGTGTTCGGCCGAATAAGGCGCCAGATCGAAGCGGCAGGGGCCCAATACCAAGCGTCCATTGAGGATTATCGGGACGTCCTGGTCACCCTGTTCGCAGAAGTGGCTCTGGCCTATGTTGAGATTCGCTCCTGTCAGCGCCAGATTCAATGCGCAGAAGCCAATGCCGCCACCCAACGCAAGATGCTGGAGTTGACCCGGGCCAGGTATAACAGCGGCATTAGCTCAAAACTGGATATGACCCAGGCTCTGAGCAACCTGTCCAACACGGAAGCCGCCATTCCCCCATTCCGGATATGCCTTAATTCGATCATCAACCGGATCGGGGTCCTCCTGGATATGAATACCGAAACCCTTCACGCAAAACTGGGTAAACCTGCGCCGATACCTCTTGCCGGAGAGGGTGTCGGCATCGGTGTTCCCGCCGATCTTTTGCGCCAAAGGCCGGACATTCGTATGGCGGAAAAAGAGCTCGCCGCCCAGACGGCCTTGATCGGTGCCGCGACGGCGGACCTTTATCCCCGATTTGCCATTTCAGGATTTTTCGGGTTGGAAACCGGCTCTTTCTCGGATTTGGGCGGTGGGTCAAGCCTGGCTTGGGGCATCAGATCACCCGTTAAGTGGAATTTTTTCAGCGGCGGCAAAACCCGCAGCAACATCGCCTTTCATAAGGAAATCGCTCAACAGGATCTTTTTAAATATAGAGATACGGTGCTCAAGGCCATGGAAGAGGTCAAAAACGCCATTGTTGCCCACAGCCAGGAAAAAATCCGGCGAAACTGGCTGCTGGCAGCGGTTGCGGCAACACGGGAAGCCGTGGATCTGGTGGTTGTTCAGTATGAGACGGGATTGACGGATTTCAACAATGTGCTGGTCACTCAAAAAAGCCTGTTTAGCCAACAGGATGAGCTTGTGGTCAGCCAGGCCAATGTGGTGCTTAACCTGATTCGCCTGTACAAAGCGCTGGGTGGCGGGTGGCCTGTTGAAAACGAGAACGATGTATCATGAAACACTTTTGAATCATAATCCAATGTGAGACAGCCTCCATGCGTACCTTTTCCGGTGATTTATGCCCATAACCTTTTGAAATTTTATATTTTACCTGAAATAGCATTCATCTTCAAAAAGCGTAGTATATACGTTGTTTGGTGATTCAAAGGTTTTTTGAGACATGATTGTATCATGGATCATTTGAAACCTTAAGAAACGAATATCGAATATCGAACAAGGAATGTCCAATTATAAGTAGGGGCGAAAAATTTTTCGCCCCTATGGCATTCCTAATCCCTTGTTCAACGGTTCAAAAAATCCCCCAAATGCAAGGTGTTACAAAAGTGTGAGATAGATTCCCAGAATGAAATCACAGGAATCTATCTCAAAGGGGGTATTCTCCCACATGTCCGCGTAAAGCCTGTTTGGCACGAAATCTGCTTCACCCATTTAAATTATTCCTTCAGGGGGTGTAAGGATGAGGCCGTGTGATGAGACGATTAAAAACACCATTTCTATTGCGGAAATGATGCTGAAGATTGCCGATGAAGGGGATATGGTGAGAGAAGATAATGGCTGCGGTGTTCTCTACGGTGTGTTAAGGGACTCCGCTTTCAAGATCAGAAAACTGGCGGAGGACGAGAAGAACGCTCACATCAAAAAGGGATGGTGGAAAACCGATACCGAAAGAAGATGAATGCATTTTTTTCAAAAGATCGCTTGTTGGAAGTGAAGGGGGGGAGCACCATGATGGGATTAGAAGAACTCAAGAAAAATGGTGAACTTGTTGCCGCTATTGACTGGAGTATGACCCCTGAAGAAGCCGTGAGGCTATATCTTGAATGGGGTAACAATTGGAGTAGGGGATACTCTATGGTACGGTCCAAGGATGATGAAACCTATTATTTTGTTTTATATACATGGGAGAATTCACCTTTGATCTACTTCATCAAAAGGGATTATGAGGGTGCGGTTGAACTGGCAAAAATCAAGGTGTCTGAACAAATGAAAAATGATAACAACTTCGACATTCCAATTGCCAAAGGCGTTTATGCCGTGGATGGTGAGTTACAAACATGGCTGAAAAAGGAATTGGATGTTGCATAATTTAAACTTTTATAGGAGAAACGATGGAGAATAAAATTATTGAAGCGATGAAAAAGGCCGGTAAGCCGGTACGTCCCGGAGAGGTGGCTGAGATGATTGGAGAAGAGAGCAAGGAGGTATCAAAGGCCATCGGCAAGTTGAAGAAAAACGGTTCGGTCATTTCGCCCAAAAGATGCTATTATTCATTGCCTGATTAATGAGGAGAAAACAGCATGGCAACACCAGAACAGATGTATCAGTGTCAGACCGCAACCTGTGGTTATATATACGATCCTGACAGAGGTGATCGGAAAGGCAAAATCCCAAAGGGAACGCAGTTCGAGGATCTGCCGGAAGATTGGAAATGCCCCGTTTGCGGTGCCGGGAAAAAAATGTTCAGGCCGCTTGCCGGTCCTGGATCGGCTGCGGAAGCCTAATTGTTTAATTTTTGAATTTGAGGAGGAGTCGATTCATGGAGCTGAAGGGAAGTCAAACTGAAAAAAATCTATTGACCGCATTTGCCGGGGAATCCCAGGCAAGAAACCGTTACACCTATTTTGCCGGCAAAGCCAAGAAGGAAGGGTTTGTTCAAATCTCGTCTATCTTTGAGGAAACGGCCAACCAGGAAAAAGAGCATGCCAAGAGACTCTTCAAGTTCCTTGAGGGAGGTGAGGTGGAAATTTCGGCTGCATTTCCGGCAGGCGTCATCGGTAGCACCCTTGAAAACCTCAAGGCATCAGCCGCCGGGGAACATTACGAACATACGGAGATGTATCCTGACTTTGCGGCAACCGCCCGTGAAGAGGGGTTTACAGCCATTGCCGATGTTTTTATGGCCATCGCCGTGGCGGAGAAACAACACGAAAAGCGCTATAACGATCTGGCCGCGAACATTGAAGCGGATCGTGTATTTAAAAGGGATTCGGAAGAGGTGTGGCGATGTAGAAACTGCGGTTATATTTACACGGGCAACGAAGCCCCGCAGAGCTGCCCCGCATGCGCCCACCCGGAGGCATATTTTGAACTGCTGGGTGAAAACTATTAACAATCTCAACAAATAAAAAGGAGGATATTATGGCTGAAAGAATGGAAGTTTATAAATGTGAAGTATGCGGAAACATCGTTGAGGTGCTCCATGGGGGCAAAGGGGACCTGGCGTGCTGTGGTCAACCCATGAAGCTTTTTAAGGAAAATACCGTTGATGCCGCCAAAGAAAAACATGTACCGGTAGTGAAAAAAACCGCCGATGGTGTTACGGTCAAGGTGGGTGAAGTGGCACATCCCATGGAAGAAAAACATCATATCGAATGGATTGAAATTATTGCCGATGGCGCGGTTTATCGACAGTTT
>Ga0222666_1000401_pt1 | contig 25243 bp, 17 predicted proteins | sample AntAcemetagen655_FD_181710 | JGI IMG/M metagenome (GOLD analysis project Ga0222666, IMG submission 181710) | Saline water microbial communities from Ace Lake, Antarctica - #655 | ecosystem: Environmental > Aquatic > Non-marine Saline and Alkaline > Saline | place: Antarctica: Ace Lake...
AATAAATAAATGACGAAACTCGAATGAGGAATGACGAATGAATGACTAAATCTGAATAACGAAGGACCGTCAGCGAGATCCTTCCGTCTTGTTGAAACTTTAAAGAGGCCGAGGCTGAGTTATTAGTCATTAGACATTCGGATTTCTTTCGTCATTCCTCATTCGGATTTCATCATTTTACCCCATATTTTTTGTATAATATATCTTTCAACACTAACACATTACAAAACTTTCTTTAAAAACTTCCCGGTATAAGATTTCTTCTCCTTCACTATCTCCTCAGGCGGACCCTGAGCAACAATCCATCCCCCCTCATCTCCTCCTTCCGGACCGAGATCGATTACCCAATCGGCATTCTTGATCACATCCAGGTTATGCTCGATTATGATCACCGTGTTCCCGGAACCGGTCAACCTCTTGAGGACACCGAGGAGTTTATCGATATCGGCAAAGTGAAGACCGGTGGTCGGTTCATCAAGGATATAGACGGTCTTGCCGGTACTCCGCTTGCTCAGTTCCCGGGCCAGTTTAATCCGCTGGGCTTCGCCGCCCGAGAGGGTGGTGGCGGACTGGCCCAGCTTAATATAACCCAACCCCACATCGGCCAGCGTCTGGAGCTTATTCTTAATCCGGGGAATCTTCGCGAAAAATTTCAGCGCCTCATCAACTGAACTATCCAGAACATCGGCGATACTCTTGTCTTTATAGAGTACTTCCAGAGTCTCCCGGTTATAGCGGCGGGTTCGGCAGACCTCACACTCAACATATATATCGGGGAGAAAGTGCATCGCGATCTTGATAATTCCATCCCCCTGGCAGGCCTCACACCTCCCCCCCCGAACATTAAAACTGAATCGACCGGGTTTGTACCCTCTCATCCGGGACAACGGGAGGCGAGAGAAGAGTTCTCTGATATAGCTGAAGAGACCGGTATAGGTCGCCGGATTGGAGCGCGGGGTCCTCCCGATCGGGCTCTGGTCGATGTTGATCAGCTTATCGATATACTCGATTCCCAGTATCCGGTCATGTGCCCCCGGTATCTCCCGGGATTTATAGAACTTCATCTTCAGCGCCCGGCTCAGCGTCTCTTCCACCAGCGTAGACTTGCCAGATCCGGATACTCCGGTAATACAGCAGAATAATCCCAGGGGAATTCTGACCTCGATATTCTTCAGATTATGCTCGCGGGCGCCCTCGATAATCAGATACTCCCCAGACGGCTTCTTCCTCTCGGCCGGAAGATCTATCTTCAACTCCCCTTTCAGGTATCTCCCGGTGAGAGAGCGAGAAGAACCAAGGATATCATCCAGGGAGCCTTTCGCGGTAACATACCCTCCCTTCTCCCCCGCCCCCGGGCCCAGATCAATTATAAAGTCTGCGGCTCGGATGGTAGCTTCATCATGCTCGACGACAATAATAGTATTGCCCAGGTCCCGCAGTTTCTTCAGGGTATCGAGAAGCCGGGAGTTGTCCCGCTGGTGGAGGCCGATACTGGGCTCATCAAGCACATAGAGGACCCCCACCAGGCCGGATCCGATCTGGGTGGCCAACCGGATCCGCTGGGCTTCCCCGCCCGATAGAGTTCCGCTCTGCCGGTCAAGGGTGAGGTAAGCCAGACCTACATTATCCAGAAATGTCAGACGCTCCCGAATCTCCTTAATGACTTCCCGGGCAATAATACTCTTCTGCCCAGAAAATTTTAGATGTTTGAAAAATTCTCGCGCTGACCGTATCGGAAGTGCAGTCAGTTCCATAATCGACCTCTCCGCCACCGTGACGGCCAGACTCTCCGGTTTCAATCGGGCCCCGCCGCAGACGGGACAGGGCTTAAGAGTTATATACTTACTCAATATCTCTTCCCGCACATACTCCGATTCGGTCTGGCGGTAACGGCGCTCCAGATTGGGGATCACTCCTTCAAACGGCGTGTTCTTTACCTGATATCGCCCACCCCGTTCCCACTCCATTTTGATCGGCCGCGGACCTGTACCATAAAGGACCGCTTTCTTCTGCCTTGCGGTTAAACCATCAAACGGGGTAGTGAGTTCAAATCCGTATTCCCGGGCCACCGACTCCAGCATGGTATAGTAATACCTCGAAGCGGCTCCCTTCCAGCGTTGGCGGCGGGTGGTAACCGGATTACTCCATGGGATTATTGCTCCCTGTTCTATCGATTTACTCCGGTCCGGAACCACCAATTCCGGATCTACATCCCTGGTGGTCCCCAGTCCGGAACAGGCTGGGCAGGCACCATATGGACTGTTAAACGAAAAGAACCTGGGGGTAAGTTCTTCAAAGCTGATCCCGCACTCCACGCAGGCATAACGCCGACTGAAGAGAATGTCTTTCTTATAAGGGGAACCGCAGTCCACCAGCAGCATATCCATCCCGAGCTGGATGGCGGTCTCCACTGAATCGGTCAATCTCTCCCGCAAATCTTTCTTAACCACCAGACGATCCACCACCACTTCGATATCATGCTTCCGGTTCTTCTCCGGTATTATCTTCTCATCCAAGCTCTTGATTACCCCATCAACCCGGACCCGGAGATACCCCTGCCGGGCGATATTATCCAGCAGTTCCCGGTGCTCGCCTTTCCTCCCCCGGACCACGGGAGCCAGGATCCGAATCTTCATCCCCTCCGGAAACGCCATCACCTGGTCCACTATCTCCTGAACCGTCTGACGTTTGATCTCGCGTCCGCATTTATAACAGTGAGGAGTCCCAACCCGGGCGTAGAGGAGCCTTAGGTAATCGTAGATCTCGGTCACGGTCCCGACGGTCGAGCGAGGATTGGAGCCGGCCTTGCGCTGCTCGATCGCGATCGCAGGAGAGAGGCCATCGATCGACTCCACGTGCGGTTTCTGCATCTGCTCCAGGAACTGCCGGGCATAAGCGGAAAGACTCTCCACGTATCTCCGCTGTCCTTCGGCGTAGATAGTATCGAAGGCGAGGGATGACTTCCCGGAGCCGGATAGTCCGGTAATTACCACCAGTTTCTTCCGGGGAATTTCAATATCAATCCCCTTGAGATTATGCTGCCGAGCCCCCCGAATGACTATCATCTCTGAGTTATCTTTCTTCATAATATAGATTTCAATTGACAATTATGATTTAACTCATACTATAGGAACAGGTTGCAATCTCCATGATAGAAGTCGCTAAAAATACAATCCTGATAGTTGATGACTCCCACCTTGTCCGTGGAGTTCTTAAGCGAATCGCCAACAATATGGGATTCGCGGTTCGTGAGGCGGAAAATGGAGAGGTTGCCATCAACATCTTATCCGCAATCGCTCCGACATGTGTCATCTCTGATGTATGTATGCCGGTCAAAGACGGATTTCAAGTTCTCGAGTTCGCCCTCAGTCAGGAATACCCGGTCCCGGTTATCTTAACATCCTCTATACCATTCGATCGGGAAGAACTCTATCAGCGTGGTGTGAAGGGTTTCCTCTCAAAACCATTTCTGATGGCTGAAGCTCAGTCCTTGATTAACATGGTGATTCGTGAGAACAGCCTCTCCGATAGGAGGAGGTACTCCCGAGTAGAGATAAAGCTGCCCATATCAATCAACGATCTCTCCGGAGATTTCTTCCGCGGAACAAGCAGTAATCTCAGCAAAGGAGGGATTAAGATCGTCCTCGATTTTAACGAGATCTCCCTTCCCCGACACTTCTCGATAGACATTTATATCGACGGGACCCATTTCTTTATCCAGAAAGTAGAGAAAGTATGGGAGGTGACGGAAGAATCCAACCGAAAATCAATCGGCTGCAGATTCAATGAGATAAGTGATGACGCTACCGCATGGCTGAAAAAGATACTCTCGGCTGATAATCTTTGCCCTGATTACCCTGTATAGTCCGCCGCGCAAAAAAATCCATCCGGGCAGGAGAAGAGACTACCCTGACAGGTGAAGTTCCCCATCTCTCCGCACTCATAATTCCCGGTGCTGCACCAGTAATCCGTACACGAAAATGCTTCCGGATTGCTGAAGGCCCCGCAGCCGGCTTTAATGCTCGCCTCACCTGCCTGAGTAAAACCCCCAACTACACTCCGTGCTATCTTTTCTATATCCTGTGGTCTCATTTTGAAGTACCTTAAGTGTCTAAAGTTAAAAGTGCCTTCCTCCGTCGCTAAAGCTATGGCGGATAGAAAAAGTTATTCGCTTTCACCTGGATTTTCAGAGATTAGAATCTCCATGAACCTTTTATTTGTATTTTTTTTTGCTGCAAGAAATATTAACACTTTGAAACTGACAGACAAGATCTTTCTTTTCGGAACAATAAACTGCGGTTAAATAAGCTACTGAGCTAGAACTTGCTCGAAAAGCCTTTTTAACCACGAAGAACACGAAGTTCACGAAGAAATTTAATAAAACAAGAAAAATTACATAGTTTTCTTTGTTTTTCTTCGTGTCCTTCGTGGTAAATATTTAGTTTTTTGAACACAAATAGTTGAAAATACCTCTTCGAGTATGGTCGAGCTAAGTTCCTATTTCGGGATTTAAATAACTGTTAAAAGATTAATCAATTTGATGCTACGCTCCGTTGACGAGGCGAATCTTTTAACTTTAGGCACTTATTCATCCGCCATAGCTTTAGCGACGGAGGAAGCGCACTTTAGGCACTTAAGGCACTTTAGAAGATTGCGCCGAAGGCGCTATTTTCTTCCTTCCTTCCCTCAACAACCGTTGGGCACCCCATATCCCCATTAACGCGGTCAGTCCTGCCAGAATATACATCAGATGATAGCCCCCGAACTGGGCAACCAGCCCCCAGAGCAGGGATCCGGCGCCAATCCCGATATCAAAACTATTTATATAGAGTCCGGTAGCTGTTCCTCGAGCGCAGGGGTGAACCTTCCCGACCACCAGGGCGTTCAGAACTGGGTAAAGGAAACAATGTCCCAGTCCGCAGAGGAAAGCTGAGATGATAAAGACCGGCAATGTCTGGATCACTGCGATCAGGCCGATACCGGTTCCAAAGATGATCAGAGCGGGGGTCAAGACCCGGGCCCGTCCAACCCGATCGGGTAATCTCCTGGTGATAAGCCGGGTGGAGATGGTTGTTAAGGAGTAGATTATTGAATAAACTCCAATTGATCCGATCTGCTGGAGGCGGGAATATTCGGCAAAGAAAGAGGCGAACGCGGCGCGACTGACCGCGAAGGCGAATGTAATCAACAGTATCACCAGAACTCCCCGTCCCATTGTTTTGCGATAAGATGGTTTGATCAATTCGCAGCCGCTGATCGGACGGCTCTCCCGGAGCGGGAGCAAGAGCGCTAATGCTATTACAGACATCAACCCTGAAGCAATGAAGACCCCCGAAAAATCGAACCGGTTCATGATCAACTCTCCACCCCAGGGACCAACCGCGAGAGCGAGCATCCCGGCGATCCCGAAGATCCCCAGAGATTCGGCCAACCGGCCCGGCGGGGAGATATCAGCGGTGATGGTCCAGACCGCGGTAATATACCCCCCCATCGCAACCCCCTGAAGGAGGCGGAGAATAATTATCCATAAACCAATCGAGTGAACGGTTAGAAATAAAAATAATACCACTGTATTAAGAAGAGTACTGATCAGTAAAATCTTCTTCCGGCCGGCCAGATCCATCCACCTCCCCCAGAAGAACCGGCTGATCACCGCCCCGATCGGCATTACTCCCATCACCAAACCGATATCAACCGCGTCTCCTCCCATCTCCTCAACCATAATCGGGAGGAGGAGAAAAGTGGTGAAGGAGGTCATCAGAAGGAACATGATCACCGTGACTCTTAGAAACTCGAGTGTGTAAAGACGGGAGGGAGATTCTATATTCATTATATCGATTTTACCATTTGAATAGGCTCATTAAAAGCCGAACATCGAACGTCAAACATTCAACGTCGAACTTCGAACGTTACAGTTTTCAAATTCGCGTAATTTCTCCGCCCCGAAGTTGTAATCGGGGGCGAAATTAGTAGTTCTTAAAAGGGGGCGAGGCGGTGGAAGCAATTCGTGGAAATTCGTGTAATTCGTGGACTGCAAAAGGGGCCGAGGTCGGGGTGGTGCAACCAGAAAAAGTGACAACTTTAAATCAGGACATGACAGGAAACCAGGCAGCGTTCGACGTTCGACGTTGGGCGTTCGATGTTCGACGTTCATTTTTATTATTTTCCGGGACTTAAAGAAAACAACTCACAAACAGTCTCAGTAGTTATCCTGGCCACTTCTTCCTCCGGAATTTCTTTCAATTCTGCTACGGCCTCAAGCGAATAACGGACGTCCGCCGGTTCGGTACCTATCCTCTCATCTCCTTCCCTCCGGGGAACCGGACAGTCGGTCTCGAGAATAATTCTCTCCAGTGGGGCGGCCAGAAGAACTTCCTGGAGCTGGGGGCTATACACGGCGGCAGGGGTAGCCGAGATGTGATACCCGGTCGCCAGAATCTTCTCCAGCACATCCATGGGTCCGGTGTACCAGTGGAATATCGCCCGTTCGATTCCTTCCTCCTCGGCCAGGCGGAAGGAGTCCGCCCAGGCCCCCCGGCTATGAATAATCGGGATCAAAGAATATCTCCGGGCTTTCCGCAGCTGAAGCCGGAAGGCTTCCTGCTGGAGTGCTTTCACTTCATCCCGACCGGGCTGTTTCTTCCGAAGCGGACGGATCCAGTAATCCAGGCCGATCTCTCCCAATCCCCGGAGGCCGGCATGCTCTTCGTCGATCAAGGCTAAAATAGACTCAATCTCCTTCACCGTGACCTCATCAGGATAGAGCCCGATAGCGGGAATAATCTCCGGAGCAGAATATTTTTCGGCAATCTCCAGAATCCTTATACTGGTAGCGGTATTGACCCCCACCCCTAATATTCCAGCAACTCCGGCAGCCGCCGCCCGGGAGAGAACAGCCTCTACATCTTCGAACTCATCAAGATGGGCATGACAGTCAATCAATTTCATTCCTATTTCTCCTGGGTAAAATCGGCCGTACCATTTTAGGCAAAAAAATAACCTCGGGCATTTATTTGACAGGACCATTACAATCAGGACTATTATCCCCCTACCTCACCCCTTTTTTAATGACAGGACTATTGCAGTCAGGACTATTATCCCCCTACCTCGCCCCCTTTTTAATGACAGGACTATTGCAGTCAGGACTATTATCCCCCTACCTCACCCCCCTTTTAATGACAGGACTATTATCCCCCTACCTCACCCCCTTTTTTTCTTTTAATCGTCCTGTCTGTAATCGTCCTGCCTAAATTCCTTTTTGTCTTTAATCGTCCTGCCTGAATTCCTTTTTGTCTTTAATCGTCCTGCCTGTAATCGTCCTGCCTAAATTCCTTTTTGTCTTTAATCGTCCTGCCTGTAATCGTCCTGCCTAAATTCCTTTTTGTCTTTAATCGTCCTGCCTGTAATCGTCCTGCCTAAATTCCTTTTTGTCTTTAATCGTCCTGCCTGTAATCGTCCTGCCTAAATTCCTTTTTGTCTTTAATCGTCCTGTCCCTAAATCGTCCTGTCAAAATTCGACTTCCGAAAATCCTTCAACACCATCTGGACCCGCCGCCGATCCCTCCACTCATCGGCCTTGAGCTGATAGACAACATCTATCATCTCCGCCGAAAGCTCCTCAATCCGGTGGGCCATACCCCATCCCACGCATTCCCGGGTATCGCCGTCTCTCCCCACCCGAATCTTAAGATGGTCCTTCTTCTTCCCCATTACAACCGGAGCCCCGGAGATAGAGATCTCCGAACTGGAAAATATCGGGCGCCGGTTTCCCATCCCGAAGGGTTCCAGGCTCTCCAGTTCATCAATCAGACTCAATCCGACCTCGGATATACTCAGTTCGGCATCAATCTTCAGCTTCGGGACCAAATCATCCCCTCCCAGCATCTCCCCCGCTACCCGATCGAACTCGTCACGAAAATCATCTATCCGCCCGCGATCTATGCTCAAACCCGCAGCCGCCCTGTGCCCACCGAACCTGGAGAGAAGCGATGAAGATCGGCTGATCGCGGAGAAAAGGTCAAAACCCGGAATTGATCTGGCGGAACCTGAACCATCATCCCCATCCAGAGCGATAACCACAGTCGGCCGGTAGTACCTCTCCTGAATCTTGGCGGCCACGATCCCGACAATCCCCTTATTCCATCCCTCTCCCGCGACCACAATCACATTGCGCAGATATTTAGCTCGGTCGGAGTCAATCATCGCCATGGACTGATCATAGATCTCCGCCTGAATAGAGCGGCGCTGATAGTTCATTCGATCAAGCTTCTCGGCCAATTCCCGAATCTCGACCGGATCTTTGCTCAATAAAAGCCCCCTACCGATCTCCGGACTCCCCATCCGGCCGGCGGCATTCAGCCTGGGAGCAAGCTGGAAAGAGAGGTGGCCCGCGTTCAGATTACCGGGTTCAATCCCGGCCACACGGAGCAGGCCGCCCAGCGACGGATCCGGATTTCGTCCCAGAAAATAGAGTCCGACTTTGGTTATAACCCGGTTCTCATCCACCAGAGGCGCTACATCCGCCACCGTCCCCAGTGCCGCTATCTGATAGAGACGCTCCCAGTCCAGACGAACCTTCCATCTTGAAAAACCGGCATGGAGGAATTTGAAGACCACCCCGGCGGCGGCCAAGCCTTTAAATGGATAGGGACAATCATTCCGGTTCGGGTTAAGTACAGCGTAGGCTGGAGGGAGTTCATCCTTCTGCTTATGATGATCGATAACAATTACATCCAGCCCCCGGCTTTTCGCATACTCAATCGCTGCTCCGGCTTCCGTCCCGCAATCAAGGGAGAAGAGGAGATCAGCGCCGAAATCCAGCGCCATCTCCACCCCCTCCCGGCTCAAGCCGTATCCCTCCTTGAGCCGGTTCGGCTGATGGAGCCGGTAGTCAGCTCCCACACAATCGAGGAGCGCGCAGAGGAGTGTGATCGATGTAACCCCGTCCACATCATAATCCCCGAAGACAAAGATCTTCTCTTTTCCTGAGATCGCCCTCCCCATCCGTTCCACCGCTTTCTCCATATCAAGCATCAAAAAAGGATCAAGGAGATGAACCGGCTGGGGGTTCAAAAACCGACGGGCCGCCTCCGATTCTCCGTATCCTCTCTTCAAGAGGAGCCGGGCAACCGGCAATAATACCCCGACTTCCCCGGACAATCTCCGGGCCGTTATCTCATCAATGGATTCTTCTCTCCAGATCGCCATAATAATTTTTCCTTCGTAAAAACTATTTGATTGTTACTCCTGAATTCTTGGATAAATAATGGAATTGAGAAGATTAGCAGACGGAGTACAATGATAAATCCCTCAGCCGCTAAGCATCAATGATCCGAGCTTGATTGTCCGCCGGATCGTGGAAGAAATCTTACAGGTTGAAGAGAAAATTATTGAATAGCCCGATCAGCTTGAAGCTCGGGGTCAGAAGGAGATGAAAGAGTCCCCCCCGGATCGGCAGCAAACCCCCCAGCATAATAATCCCGACCAGGATCATAAACCCGAACCGCCTTAATTTCAGATAGGCAATCTTTGCTTCTCCCTTCAGAAAATAGGCCAGGATATGAGATCCGTCCAGTGGCGGGATGGGGAGGAGGTTGAAGTTGGCCAGAATCAGATTGAGGAAGATAATAATGTTTAAAAACTTCAGCGCGGTGAGGAAGACCGGCGATTCGGTTACACGCCAGGTATAAACAACAACTATCGAGAGAATGAACGCGACCAGGGCCAGGAGAATATTTGAAGCCGGTCCGGCAAAAGCGACCAGCATATTATCCTTCTCCCCTCTTTTAAAGTTATAGGGATTAACCGGAACCGGTTTGGCGCCGCCGATGATAAAGCCGGAACCGGAGAAGATTAACATGGCAGGCAGAAGGATAGTCATGAACGGATCGATGTGAGGAATAGGGTTGAAGGTCAGCCGGCCGGCATCCCGGGCGGTAGGGTCCCCGCATTTCAATGCCACCCAACCGTGAGCAACTTCATGAACAATCACCGAGAAGAGCAAAATCGGGAGAAATATAATTATCTGAGAAAAATCCATGGTTTATAATCCTGGTTAAAATCCCTGACTGAGTGATTTTGGTGCACTGATATCCCGGTACTTCCGATCGGTATGGGTCAATGTAATTGATTCTTCCGTTGAGCAGTTGACGGTTGCTGGTTGCCAGGCCCCTGTGTCGTTCGAAGTTCGAAGTTGGAAGTTCGACGTTCGAAGTTCAGCTTTTAAAAAGTTTTTCCGCCCTCCCCCGCCGTAACTACCCCGATCACATTAGTATGCCCGGGATGATTCAGGGGAACTCCGGCGGTTACCACCACCAGGTCTCCTTTCTTGAGAAATTTCTCTTTTATAGATAACTCCGCCGCGGCCCTTATCATCTCATAAAAATCCTCGGTCTCCGGGATTATCAGCGGCATAACCCCCCGGACCAGAATCAAGAGACGGGCAACACGCCGGCTGAAAGTAGGAGCAATAATCACCCGGTCGGGCCGGTATTTCGCCACCCGGCGGGCGGCACTCCCCGAGGCAGTATGAGCCATGATTGATTTAGCCCGGATGCCGTCGGCCAGGAAACAGGCAGACCGGGCGACCGACTCTTCCACCGGCAGCTCCCCCTGCTCCCGATACAGACTGAAAAGCCACTCCCGGTTCGCGTCCAGATAGAACGCCCCGGACTCCACCTCCCGGGCAACCCGGACCATCGCCCGGACCGCCTGAACCGGATTGGCCCCGGCCGCCGTCTCCTCGGAGAGCATGACCGCGTCGGTCCCGTCAAAGATGGCGGTAGCAACATCGGAGACCTCGGCCCGGGTCGGACGGGACGCCTCCACCATCGACTCCATCATCTGGGTGGCGGTGATAACTGGCTTCCCGGCCAGGTTGGCTTTTCTGATAATCATCTTCTGGAGAACCGGCACCTGCTCAAAGGGTAGTTCTACTCCCAGATCTCCCCGGGCCACCATAATTCCATCCGCTGCTTCAATGATCTTATCGATATTCTCCACCGCTGCGGGCTTCTCGATCTTGGCGATCAGCGCGATTCTACTCCTTCTCTTCTTCAGGATTGCCCGAACTTCCTCGATCTCTTCGGCGGTCCGGACAAACGAGAGGCCGATGTAATCCACATCCTGCTTGACGATAAATCTAAGATCCTTGTGATCCTTCTCTGTTAAGATCGGGATCCCGGCGGAACGGGTGGGGAGATTAACCCCTTTATGGGAACTGAGTATCCCTCCAACAATTATCCGGCAGTTGATCCGGTTCTTTGAACGCCCGGTCACCTTCAGCTCCATAGCTCCGTCATTGAGGAGGATCGTGTCACCTTTCCTGACCAATCCGGGGAGATCCTGATAGGTCACCGACACCTCTTTCTCATCCCCGGGAACCGGCAGATCGGTAAGGATAAAGTTCCTTCCTTTCTTCAGTTCCACCGAACCGCGGGAGATCTCGCCGACCCGGATCTTCGGTCCGGCGATATCGGTCAGGATAGCCACCGTCCGTCCCAACTGATCGGCGGTCTCGCGGATAATCCGAATCTTCTCCGCGTGCCCCTGATGGGTCCCGTGGGAAAAATTCAGGCGCGCCACATCCATCCCCGCCTTTATCAATTTTTCGATCATCTCCGGCGAATCCGAGGCCGGACCGATCGTGCAGACTATCTTGGTTCTTTTCATAGAATTTAGGGAATGGGGATTAAAGAATAGGGAATAGCTAGCTATGCCGGCAGCATATTGTCCATCTTAGCAATATTATAGAAATTCCAAACCCGGAACTTAGCCCTCACTTAGCTCGGGCAACTTTTATGTTTTTACCAACGACTTAATCTGGCATACTATAAATAATAAAACAAGCAGATTACAATGATAAAGATATCACTCAAGTCTAAATCCTATCTCGGTCTTCTTTTCACACTGTTAGGCCTGATGGTGGTAATGCCTTTCATAGAGATCGGCCAGAGTCTAATGGACCGCTCTATCGTCTCAATTTTTTTCCTCCTTTTTCTGCTCTCTTCTCTCAAGGCAATCTCTACCCGAGGAATTACACCCAAAAGAAAGTATATCAAGTGGCTGCCCCGGATAGTTGCCCTGGTGGCTTTTCTCTCGGATATAACTGGGATCATTCTGGATATTTTAATCCAGAGAGGTAAGATTCCCGAATTGACGGACCAATTATCTGATGTAACCAATGTCATCTCTTTATTCAGTTATAGTCTTCTGATCCTCTTTCTAATTATCTTTATCATCAAAGACCTCTTCTCCGGACAGAAAGTCACCGCGGATAAGATCTACGGTGCCGTAGTCTCTTACCTCCTCATGGGAGTGATGTGGGGTTGCCTCTATGCGGCGGTGAGTACTATGAATCCCGAATCCATCATCAAAGCAACCGGCATAGAACTGATCTCCTTTTCAGAAGCGCAATATTTCAGCTTCACTACCCTCTGCACTCTCGGATACGGCGATATTATCCCCAATAACGAACTGACCATGGTACTCAGCAACCTGGAAGCCATCGTCGGAGCTTTATACCTGGCCATCCTGGTCGCCCGCCTGGTCGGACTCTACACCGCTCAGGCCTCCAGAGAGAATTTCAATTCCGCTCTCCGAGAGATAGAGAAGGCTTCGGCTGAAACCCGAGAAGAATTTCAGACGATAGAAAAAGAGCTTCATAAAGAGTAATACTCCGGGATAACTGTTTCAACAGTTCGTGCATTCTTTATTGACAATTATACGTTAATTCATTATATACCTACCGGTAGGTATACTAATGAAAGAAATTTCCGACAATACAAATATTTTGCTGATGGAGGCAGCTCTGCGACTCTTCACCGATAAGGGTTTTGCCGGTGCCTCCACCCGAGAGATTGTCGAGATTTGCGGGGTAACCAAACCAACTCTCTACTACCACTTCGGGAGTAAAGACAACCTTTATCGATCGATCCTGGAAGATATCCTCAATCGATTCAACCGTGAGATCGCCCTGCTTGTATCCGCCAAACTTCCTCCACTGGACAAGCTGCTGAAGGTTGTTCGGTTCTATCTCAATCACTGCCATGAATCACCCCGGAAAGTAAAACTTATCCTGATGGCCATATACCGAAGTGATCCCTCCCTGCCCGATGTTGATATAGGAACCATCGGGCGGCCGATGGTTGAATCGATCGCTGAAATTATCCGGGAGGGAGAAGAAGCCGGGTTATTAAAAGAAGGCAATCCACTCCAATTAAGCCTGCAATTGCTCGGAATGATTCATATCCAGATTCTCTTGATTCTCAATAATGAAGACAAACTCCCCCTGAGCAAGCCGGAGGAGATTTTATCTACCTTTCTGGAGGGGATCGAAAAGCGATGAAGATAACCCGGCTGACAGCATCCATCATCCTCTTCTCTGTCCTCGCCAGGATGGGATTATCTTCAGGGGAGGAACTGGGATCGACACCGGTCTACTTACTGGATGACTGTCTCCGGATGGCCTATAAGAACAACGCGGTCATCCTGAAGGCCCGGCAGGAGATAGAAGTCGCTTCCGGGAAAAAACTCCAGGCACTCTCGGAAGCCATCCCGCACCTGACGGGAGAAGCCGGATATACCTATCTCAATACCATCAATAGCTATGAGACGGAAGAAGGAGAACTCCCGCTCAACCTTCATGATAACTACCGGGCCGGGCTGACCCTGGAGCAAAACCTCTATAAAGGCGGCAAGGTCCTGGCCGGAATCAAGGCGGCTCAACTCTATGACCGGTACTCGGAGGTCTTCCTCCGGGAGGCGGAGGGCACGGTTACCTTTCGGGTTAAGGACATCTTCAACCAACTCCTTTTAGCCTCGAAGATTGTGGATGTCAGACAGGCCACCGTCAAACATATGGACAATACCCTCCAGACCACCGATAGAAAATATCAGCAGGGGTCGGCCTCTGAATTCGATCTGATCACGGCCCGGGTCCGGCTGGCCAACTCCCGTCCTCCCCTGATCAAGGCGGCCAACAGAGTGGATATTCTCAAGACGATCCTGGCGAAAGAGATGGGCCGGGAAGACCAGGACTATGAGATCGAGGGAAGCCTCGACTTTACCCCTTTCAACGGGGAACTGGACGATCTCAACCGGCTGGGATTGGAGTACCGTCCCCTTATCGAACAGATAACTCTTCAGGAAGAGATTATGGAGCAGAACCTGAATGCCTCCTCGTCCGGTTATCAGCCCTCCCTCTCCCTCTTTGCCACCTATGAAGGCGAGCAGCCGCAGTATGGTGTCCCACCCGAGAACCGGTTCGAATTTGAATGGACTGCCGGGGCGGCACTGAAGTGGAATATCTTCGACGGCTTGATGACACCCGGACGTGTCAAAGAAGCGCGGGGACAGTATGAGCAAGCCCGGATCGAGACCAGGGATACCCGCCGCACGGTCCTCTTGAGCATTAAACAGGCCTATCTCGATCTCAAGGCCGCCGAGAAAGCGATCGACTCCCACCGGGAGACGGTCGGACAGGCGGATAAGGCCTACCAGATCGCCCGGATCCGCTGGGAGAACGGGGTCAGCACTTCCCTAGAGCTGACCGAATCCGAGTTAAACCTCTCGGAATCCAGCATCATGCTTCAGGAAGCGCTCGCCTACTACCGGATCGCCCTGGCCAAACTCGAGCGGGCAATCGGACTGTCACTCGACCAAATTGAGAATGTTTTATCGCATTAATCCGGCAAAAAACAGTTAAACATATAACCACGAAGATCACGAAGAACACGAAGAAAAATATAAAGATGGAACTATATTTTTCTTTTCCTCCTTCGTGAACTTCGTGTCCTTCGTGGTGAAATAACAGGATATTTAGCAGTGAAAAAAAAGAAACTGATCTTTCTTGTAGTTCTGATCGTCTGTATCGGGGTGGTTGCCATCCTCTTTATCCGTGCCTATCGAGCGAGAAAAGACTACCAACCGCCGCCGTCAATTGAGAAGATCCAGAAGGAAGAAGGAATCCCGGTCCATACCATCGCGCCGATGATCCAGGATATGGAAGATATAATCCTGGTGGATGGAAGCGTCAGATCGGAGAAGAAAGCAATCATAACTTCCCGAATCGACCGGATCATCAAGAAGATCACCGTTGATGAAGGCGATCCGGTTATAAAAGATGACGTCGTCATATTTCTGGAGAAGGAATCGATTGAGAGTAATCTCCGGGCCACCCAGACGGCACTTGAGGAGGATGAGCGTGATTTTGCGCGGGCGCAAGCACTCTTTGAATCAGGGGCAATTGCCAGGCAGGACCTAGACCAGGCCCGGGTGGCACTTCTCCGGACAACCGCTCTGAATGAACTCAGCCGGGAGAGAGTCCGCGACACCAGTATAACCTCTCCTCTGACCGGACTGGTCTCCCGGCGATACAAGGAACCGGGCGAACTATCGGACAAAGGGAAAGCCATCTTAGAGATCGTCGATATCGGGAATGTGGAGGTTCACTGCCAGATATCCGAGACCCTAATCAAGGATATCCATATAGGCCAGCCGGTCCGGATAACCCTTGACGCCTACCCCGACCGGGTCTGGGAGGAGAGCATCTCTACCATAAACCCGACCGCCCGGGAGATCAGCCGACTCTTTACCATCAAGATCATCGTCGCGAACCCAGGATTGCTCCTCCGCCCCGGGATGTACGCCCGGGTTGAGATCATCAAGGAGAACCATCATAACGTCCTGGTCCTCCCCCAGGAAGCGATCGTGAAAGACGCCCGGGGCGAGCCGGGTGTCTTTCTTGTCTGTGACACTAATACCGTTACGTTCACACCGGTCACACCCGGCATCCGAAAACTCGGACTGGTCGAGATCCTATCCGAACTTGATCGGGACTGCCGGGTAGTTGTTTCAGGACAGAACCGGTTGGAGGACGGAAGCAAGATAAAGGTAATCGGTGATCGGTAATCTGTGTTCAGTCGCCTCAGCGGGCCAAAGCTTACTGATTACCGATCACCGATTACTGATTACTACCTTATTATTAGCTTCTTCCACAAATAAAAAATTTATAGAATATAGATAATACACCAATACCATGTTCCTCTCCGATCTCGCAATTAAACGCCACGTCTTGATGACCGTGATCATTCTGATCATGCTGCTCCTGGGGGGCATCGCCTATCTTCAACTCCCGGTCGATCTCTTCCCCAAGGTTGAGATCCCCTATGTTACGGTCATCACTACCTACCTGGGAGCAGGGCCGCGGGAGATCGAGACCCTGGTCAGCAAGCCCCTGGAGGAAGAACTGAGCACGGTGGACGGGCTGAAGCACGTCAAATCAATCTCCCAGGAAGGGATCTCCCTGATCTCACTTGAATTTGATCTCGATAAGGACCTGGATGTCGCCGCGGCCGATGTCAGGGATAAAGTCGCCCTGGTGGAACCGGAACTCCCCGACGGGTCCGACAAACCTCTGATCAGCAAATTTGATATCAATGCCAAGCCGATCCTCCAACTGGCGGTCTCAGGAAAACGCTCTCCCCAGTCTCTCTATCTCTTCACCGATAACAAGATCAAGCCCCAGTTCGCCAAGATCAAGGGGGTAGCCGAGGTTGAGATCGTCGGGGGTCAGGAGCGGGAGATCGTGATCGCGATAGATCAGCAGCGGATGAACGCGTATCACCTCACCCCCGCTGATATCACAACCGCGATCGCGGCGGCCAACCTGGAACTCCCATCCGGTCACATCACCCAGGACCGGATCGAATTTACCGTCCGGCTGGCCGGCAAGGTCAAAACAGTGGATCTCCTCGGCGCTCTATATATCCCGACCCCGGACGGGGGCAAAGTCCGTATCACCGAACTGGGGATTGTTAATGACACGGTCAAGGAGATCCGGGAACTGGCCCGGTTCCAGAACCAGGAGACTCTCGGCCTGATCATTAAGAAACGGGCCGACGCCAATACGATCAAAGTGGCCGACCGGATCATCGCGGGGATCGAATCTCTCAAGAAGAGACTTCCCCCCGACATTACCATAACGATCGCCGAGGACCGTTCGGCCTTCATCCGCGGCTCACTGGATGACGTACAGAACAATATGATCATCGGGCTTATCCTCACCGCCATCTGCCTCTTCTTATTCCTCCATAATATCCGCAGCACCCTGATTCTTGTCGTAGCAATGCCGACCAGCATCATCTCCACCTTCCTCCTCCTCTATATCTTCGATTACTCGATCAACATGATGAGCATGATGGGTCTGGCACTCTCGGTCGGTATCCTGGTCAATAACTCCATCCTGGTCCTGGAGAATATCCATCGCTACCTGGATCTTGGCGAGGACCGGGTAACCGCCGCCCGCCGCGGGACCTCGGAGATCGCGGTCGCCGTGGCCAGCACCACCCTGACCAACATTGTCGTCTTCGTTCCGATCGCCTTCATGTCCAGTATCATCGGCCAGTTCTTCCGGCAGTTCGCCATGACAATCGTCTTCTCCACCATCTTCTCTCTCTTTATCTCCTACACCCTCACCCCTATGCTCTCCGCTAAGTATCTAAAAGAGTCCGGGAAGAAAGCCTCCATCTTTCATCATTGGGATAATTTTTACATCTCCGCCTCCCGAAGCTACGGCAACCTGGTCCGCCGGCTGCTCCGCCACAGATGGACGGTGATCATCGCCTCTCTTCTCATCTTCATAGTCTCCATGAAATTCCTCCCTCCCCTGATCGGTTTTGAGTTCTTCTCCAAGACAGATCAGGGATCATTTCAAGTTACAATCGAGACCCCGGTCAACTCCACCCTCTCGGCCACTGACAAGGTCGCCCGCCGGGTAGAAGCTATCCTCAGGGAACTCCCGGAGCAGGAGAAGATATTCACCACGGTGGGGAAAGTTAGCGGTTTTCTGGGAGGGACAAATCAGGGGGTCAACCTGGCGGAGATCAATGTGGATTTGATCGATCAAAAAGAGCGGGAACGGAGCACCCGGGATATCATGAACTCTTTGAGAGGAATTCTGGCCGGGATCCCCGCCGCCACCTTCACTTTCCAGGAGACCCAGCAGGGCGGGGCCGGAGCCGAGAAGCCGATCCAGCTGGAGATCCGGGGCGATGAGATCGAATCATTGAACCGGTTGGCGGGCCGGGTAGTCGGACTGGCCCGGACCATCCCCGGCGCGGTGGATGTCGATACCGACTGGAGGATGGGTAAGCCCGAGATCTGGATCATCCCCGACAGGGCCCGAGCCAGTGAATACGGGATTACGGTAGGCAGCATCGCCGGGATACTCCGCTCTTCCCTGACAGGCACGGTCGCCTCTACCTATCGAGAACTGGATGACGAGTTCGATATCCGGGTAAAACTGGAGGAGAAGGACCGAAACTTCCAGGAACAGATCCGGAACATTTCGATGCTGGCCGGGGACGGGGAGGTTGTCCCCCTGACAGCGGTCTGCCGAATCGAGCAGAGGGAAGGCCCAACCACGATCACCCGGAAGGATCGGGAGCGGATAGTCACCGTATCCGCCAACATAGTGGGATCATCATCGGGGGAGGTCTATAGCCGGCTGGAAGAACTTCTCGATACGGATGTGACTTTCCCCCCCGGATACGGATACTTCTTCGCCGGGGAGATCGAACGGATGCAGGAGAACTTCCGGGAGATTTTCATCGCGCTGGGTCTGGCAATCGTCCTTACCTACCTGATGCTGGCGGCCATCCTGGAGTCATACCGCTATCCGACCATGATCATGCTCTCGCTTCCCCTGGCCATGGTCGCAGTCTTTCTGGCCCTATTTCTGACCAACACCACCATCAATATCTTCTCCCTGATGGCAATGGTCATGCTGGTAGGATTGGTAATCAACAACACAATTGTCATCGTCGACTACAGCAATCTCCTCCGACAGGAGGGAAAAACGATTGAGGACGCTATCGTCGGGGCCTGTGAGGTCCGTCTCCGCCCGGTCCTGATGGCTAACCTGTCCACGGTCGTGGCCATGATACCACTCGCGCTCGGCCTGGGGATGGGAGGTGGTTTCCGGGCGCCGATGGCGATCGTCTCAATCGGGGGCATGATCGGGGGAGGATTTCTAGCGCTCCTGGTTTCTCCGGTCCTATATTATATCTTTTCCAGCAAAAAACCCGGGGAGAAAATAATCCGGGATAAAAAAATCCGGGATAAGGAGTAAACTCCTTATCCCGGTTCCAGCCGTTCCAACCGTTCCAGACGTTCCAACATCCCTGGAACGATTGGAACGGTTGGAACCATATGAATTGTGTCAACAGTTCGTATATCCCCGGAACCGTCCGAACAGTTTCAACTATTCGGAGATATACTAAGGCTGAAGCGCCTGCTGCATCTTCTGGAGTGCTTCCTGAACAGCTGGATCGCCACCATACTCCTTGGATATCTTCATCATGGCTCCCATAAACTTGGGCCCAAGCTCTTCCATTCTCGCTGCCTCGGCCTTCAGTTCTTCCGGGGGATTGGCCTGATCCTTCATCTCCGGATACTTCTCCGCTATCGCCATCATCTGCTCTTTGGCCCCTGCCGCGTCCGTCTGGAACTTAGCCAGAACAGCCACAACCGCCGCGGAATCCTTGGCATTTTCAACTCCAACGGCAAAATCTTCCATCATGTCGGCCTGTGTATTCAGGGCATCTTTTGCATCGGCATACTTACCACCGCCGCCACAGCCTACCGCGACTACCATAAGTGCCGCGATTGAAACCATTACAATAACTTTTCTCATCTTTCTTCTCCTTTTTTTCTTTTTTGCTCCGCAAAAAAGAGGTTAAAACTATCATTGTAAAGCGGAATAAGGTAGATGACATAGCCCATGATGTCAAGATTATTACGGCCAAACAGTTTCAACTGTTCAGAGATCCTCTATTGTCCTATCTTGTCTAAGGATTGATTAATTTAAACCTCAACTATATAATGCGACATATAACGTCGAACCTTATATGTCGCATTAGCTATTCCACCTTAAACCTGTTTAACGCCCGGTATACTGTTGCCCGAGAAACCTCTAAATATTCGGCAATTTCATCTATCCCATAACCCCGGGCCTGAAGCTGCTCGAAAAGAAATATTCTCGCTTTTATATCACTCGGCTTCCGCAGTCGGTTCTTTTCTCTGAGACTTACCACTATCCTTTCTAATTCCTTATCATCTGCATAACCCTCCCCCAAAAGGCTTCCATATTGAGAATTATCTCCATTCTTTAAAATTCCAGGATAGCGTTTCTTAATCCAGATCCCCAACTTCCCGAAAACTCTTTTATCTTCCAAAATATTTGCCACTTTGAAACCCCGCACCTCATCTAGCAAAGCCCGATATCGATTTCTTGCCAGAGTACAATCAGGATTAATCATCGACAGGATAAACCGCCAATTCACAAAAGTAACCGGATCGGTATCCTGGCAATATAATCTCCAGGTCGTCCATCGATAGTTTGAGTAATTCTGGACAATGCCGGCCCGTACCGGATTTAGATGAATATATGTAGATATCCCTAATAAGTAATGTTTATCAAAGCAACTGGCTTGCCGAAATATACTACCAAATACATGCCCCTTTCGTTCATATTTGGAATTGAAGTATATCCCATAACGGGTAAACAGGTTATGCATCGCCCAGGTGAGATTGTCTTTGTTTTGAAAAAATAATATATGTAGATGGTTGGTCATAAGGGCAAACGCAAGCACGTCCAACTTAAATTCCTCTGCTGTCCGCTTTATCAGTTTGAGCATATATAGATAATCACTGTCTTCTAAGAACAATGGTTCCCGGCCTGTCGCTCTCTGGGTAACATGAGAAATGAGGCCAGGTAAACTAAGCTTCTTACGCGGGAAAAAAGAACGTTTAATCCCTCTATCTTTAAGAATAATCTTTTGATTCGTATTCATTTTTAAATAATGATACGTATAAGGTTCGACGTTATATGTCTCATTATATTTTATATTTATTAGGCGTTAAGCTCGGGGGTGGGTGCGGTCGTATACTTTTTTCAGGTGCTCTCTGGATAGATGGGTGTATATCTGGGTGCTGGATAGGTTCTCATGGCCGAGGAGCTCCTGGACGGCACGAAGGTCGGCTCCGGCATCGAGGAGATGGGTGGCGAAAGAATGACGGATGGCATGGGGAGTTATTTTTTTTTGGATCGAAGCCTGCTTGATATACTTATTTAGCAGCTTTCTAACCGATTCGGCGGTAAGCCTTTCTTTTGACCGGTTAATAAATAATGTTGAGGTTGCGCCTTTCAGGGGGAGTTTCTTCATATACTCCCGGAGAGCCTGAACCGCGTAACTTCCGAGTGGACAGAGGCGCTCCTTCTTCCCCTTCTCTCTCACCTTTACTATATCTCCGATCAGATCCACATCTCCCCGATTTATCCCCACCAGAGCGCCAACCCGGATACCGGTGCTATAGAGTGTCTCGAGTATAGCCCGGTCTCTCAATCCCAGAAAAGTTGAGGTATCCGGCGCATCCAGCAGTGCCTTTATCTCATCCGCGGCAAGAAACGACGGAAGCTTCTTATCCTGCCGGGGAGTCCAGACCTGGCGGGCGGGGTTATTCTCCAGCACACCTTCCCGCCGCAAGAACCGGAAGAATGATCGCAAAGTAGAAATTTTTCTTGCCAGAGAACGCTTGCCGTTTCCAATCTGCTTCAAGTACGCCATATACCTTCGCAGAGTAAGACGGTCAATCTTCTTAACTCTTACCGCGCCTGGCATCTCCTGAGAATTTAGAAACTTCTGGAATTGATTAAGGTCAGAGCGATAATTTCGGAGAGTATGCTCTGACGCATTCCTCTCCAGCCGGAGATAGCGCATAAAGGCGTCGATGTATGATTCAAACGAGGCCGGCATTAGAAGTTAGCTCCGCAAAATTTCTTATTTATTAGCCGCAAAAATGCGCAAAGGGCGCAAAAATTCACAGGATTTCTGGTTTTTAATATTTTGATCGGACGGATCGGTCGAATTCGACTGATCCGTCTGAGTATCCAGTCCTGATTTAAAGTTGTCACTTTCTTAGATTATACTTATTGGTTTTATACACTCAGTCTCTCCTCTTTCTTTAATATCCAACGTGTCCGCCATAGCTTTAGCGAAGGAGGATGGCCAACTTTCAATTTCCAAATTCGGTTCGGTGCCGGTAACCGACAAGCCGGTTAGAACTTAGCTTCGCAACTGTGGGAGCAGCTTCCAGCCGCGATTATCGGGGCTGGAAGCCCCTCCCACAGACAGTTTATTGTCCCGATAATATTATTGAACAAATCGGGATCCCGATGGATATCGGGAAATTTCCGAAGCAGGAACTTAGCCCTCAACTTCGCCTCGGGCAACTTTTCCGAAGCCGCAAGAAATTGGCAGTTGGCCATTGGTTATTGGGCGTTCGCTCCCCACTCCCCATCTAAGTTCGTATAAACAACTTCCCCGGAAGACGCTTGATGAGCTTTTTGAGTTCCAGGGAAATCAGGGCCGCGGAGATGGCCGGTGAGGAGAGGCCGGTCTCTGAAAATATTCGATCGATCCCGATCTCCTCTTCCGAAAGTTCTTGAAAAATCAACCGCTCATTCTCGGATAGATTCTTTAATACGACTTCCGGATCTGCGTTATCAGGGGAAGAAACCGATTTAGAGGGAAAGAGATATTCAAACTCCTCCAGGATATCATCGATCCCACCTACCATCTTGGCGCCATCCTGAATCAGGGAGTTGGTCCCCCGGGCGGAAAAACTGTCGATCCGCCCCGGAACCGCCATGACCATCCGCCCCTGCTCCATCGCCAGACGGGCAGTGATCAGGGCGCCGCTCCGCTGCGCCGCTTCCACTACCAGAACCCCTAGAGATAGCCCGCTGACCACGCGGTTTCTCAGGGGAAAGTTCTGTCGATCGGGTATCGCCCGGATGGGAAACTCGGAGATAACCGCTCCGGAGCCGGATATCTCTTTCGCCAGCCCCCCATTCTCTGGGGGATAGATATTCCCCAGACCGCTCCCGAGAACAGCGATCGTCCTCCCCCCGGCCTGCAATGCTCCGCGATGAGCCCTGGTGTCGATCCCCCGAGCCAGGCCGGAAACCACGGTAAAACCACGGGCGGCCAACTGGTGGGATATCTTCAGAGCGGTCTGAAGTCCGTAATGCGAGGCCCGGCGGGAACCGACAACGGCCAGGGCCGGTTTATCCTCCGGGATCAAGTTACCCTTGAGATAGAGAACAACAGGAGGATCATATATCTCTCTGAGATTCGCGGGATAGTCAGGGTCGAAGATGGTCATGATCGTGACACCCAAATTCTCTATCAGCCGAAACTCTTCCCGATATTCCAGTTCCTCCCATCTTCTAATAGCCCCCGCCAGATGCGAACCGATCCCCGGCACCTTTTGCAGCGAGTATGCCGGCTGGTTCATAATCTCGACCGCCGAACCAAAATGATCCATTAGACTACGGATCCGAACCGTCCCTAACCCCTGGATTAGGTTAAGGATAACCAAATATTCTTTCTCATTCATAAGTTATCGCCTTCGGCACTAACTTACCGAAAAATACAAATATGGAAAATTTATAACGCATTTATCTCTGTTTACCTGACTCAGCACTCTTCCGCGCTGCTTCTTTCCGAGCGGACCGGAAGAGGCGGAATAGGATAAAGGCTTCGATCAGGAGCCAGATGGTGAGGATAAGAATGGCGACTCCGGTGATCATCAGGGGGATACTTCCCTTCTCCCAGAAATCTATTAGTTTCATGACCATGGCGGTAAGGGTAACCGTCAGCATAAATCCCATCGGGATGGTAAAGTAGATTGATCTTCGCCTGATCTGAAAGAGATAAACCGAGATCGCCAGCAGCCCCAGAGCGGCCAGAAGCTGGTTGGTAGTTCCGAAGAGTTCCCAGAGGGTCAGGCCGGCCGGATGACCGCCGATTTTCATCAGGGCGAAGTATCCGATCGCGATGATACCGATCAGACTGGAAAGATAGCGGTTTTTTAGAGGCTTGATATGGAAGGTAGATCCCAGGGCCTCAATATTGTATCGCATCAGTCTGGTCCCCGAGTCCAGAGTGGTCATGGCGAATGAAACCACCACCACCGAGATAAGAGCAACAGCAAAATCCTTCGGCACCCCCAACCGTGAGATAAATACACCGGAGCCTTCAATGAAGACATTAAGCTTCGGCCCCAGTTGATTCATCAGGGAAAAGTCACCATACTGACTCAGCCATGCGGCCCGGGTACCTATTGTAGCCGTGCAGGCAATAATCACCACCACCGCCAACAGGCCCTCGGCCAGCATCCCGCCATAACTTATAATGCGAGCATCACGAATACGGCCCAGTTGCCGAACCGTGGTGCCGGAAGAAACCAGATTATGGAAGCCGGAGATCGCCCCGCAGGCAATGATAATAAAGAGAAAGGGAAATATCGGAGGTAGACCCCGGGCATTAAGATGAAGGGCAGGGGCCACTACCTCGGGCCGGCTGATGAAGATCCCTATATAGATCATGATCACGCCGATATAGAGTTCGAATGAATTAAGATAATCACGGGGTTGGAGCAGAAACCAGACCGGAAGGACAGAGGAGAAAAAAGCATAGATAAGGAGGATATAAATCCAGAGATCAATCGAATTGATCTGGGCCTTCTTTAATAGCAAAGCTGTCTCCTCTTTCCCGTCTTCTTGAAAATATTTCGCGACCGAACCGGGCCGTGTAATATCCGGAAGAATCCCGGATTTTTTCATTTCGACAATTCGATTTTGAATCTCCGGGGGGAGGAATTTCTGGTAGATAGGGACCGGGTGGTACAATCCCACCTCGATCATCCCGAACATCAGAATAACCCCGATGCCGGTGGCAAGCAGTGGGGCGACATGCCGTTTATACATCATATATCCTATCAACATAGCGATCGGGATCAGGGCCATAACCGGGATTACAGCGATCGGATAGAAATTGGTAAAGAGGACCGCGATGATCAGTGCAAATACCCCCATCGCCAGGGCCAGGAGGAAGAAGATGACCAGCATGAAAAGAGTCCCGGCCCGGAAACCAATCAAATCCCGAACCACCTCCCCGATGGGACGTCCCTGGTTGCGGAGCGAGATAATCAGTGCCCCGAAATCATGGGCGGCCCCGAGAAACATCGTCCCGAAGAAGACCCAGAGGAAGGCGGGAAGCCAGCCCCAGATAACCCCGATAGCCGGGCCCATGATCGGTCCCAGTCCGGCAATTGAGACAAAGTGATGACTGAATAAGATACTTCGGCGGGTGGGGACAAAATCAATTCCATCTTCCTG
>Ga0222666_1000404_pt1 | contig 25166 bp, 25 predicted proteins | sample AntAcemetagen655_FD_181710 | JGI IMG/M metagenome (GOLD analysis project Ga0222666, IMG submission 181710) | Saline water microbial communities from Ace Lake, Antarctica - #655 | ecosystem: Environmental > Aquatic > Non-marine Saline and Alkaline > Saline | place: Antarctica: Ace Lake...
CGGGTGCATCCGCTGTTTCTGACGGATATAGTAAGACATGGCATATAACCTTCATGATTGCAGTGAAAGGTCATTTGTCAGAAGCAAAAGCAGCGAATATTCAGTTTATAGAGTTGTTTTTTCCCTTTGAGAAATGACTTTGTCAGAAACTCCGGATGCTCCCCAAAAATCAAGGGCGGAAGCAAGGGGGTTGTATTGTTACCGGGCGGTTGTGGAGGCGGAATATTCATTGGTAGATTAGGCGAGACTTATTGGCATGACTGTTCAAGATGTGGGATATACTGTGCGAAGGGGTGAGCGAATCGCTAAAGAAAACAATTATAGACTTATAGATTGAGTTAATTACTTAGTGATGGACGTCCCCCAGTCCACTTTGCCACGTTCACGGCAACTTCACTGCTTTCCGGGCTGCCCCCTCAACTGAACGTTATAGACACAACATCCGAGGTTATTATATGAACAGTGAAAAAATTCTGTTTCAATCGATTGGTATCATCCATTCCCCACACCGAGTGCTTGCTGACATTCCTATACAACCTGTTTTCTGTAATGACATCAAAGGCACAGTTGTTTTGGCTTATGAGTTTGCCGAAGGATTAATGGACTTGCATGAATTTTCCCATATCTTCCTGTTCTATTATTTCCACCAATCTCAGAAAACGTGTCTGCATGTAAAACCATTTCTTTCAGATCAGGAACACGGTATTTTCGCAACACGTGCCCCGCATCGTCCTAATAAGCTGGGAATGAGTTTGGTTCGATTGACAGAGATCGAAGGCAATGTCCTTCATGTAAAAGATATCGATATACTAGACGGAACACCGTTAATTGATCTCAAACCATATATACAACGGTTTGATTCAAGGGAAAATGTCCAGTCAGGATGGCAGGTTATTGTTTCTGATGATACCGCATCCGTTCAAGGACTTAGAAATTACAAAGAACAAGAATAGAATCTCTAACAAATGTATTAACCGGACTGCATATCGCCGCTGCAGATCGGAAGTTATGTGATCTTGGCACATTCATCTTAAATCAAAATCCGTTGTAGCAGCCGGTTATACTGGTGTTATGGGCAATGAATAATAATTATGAAATGTAGTGAGAAATTAGAAAATTTCCTTAATGAATTGAAGAATGATCTTCCTCCTTTTGAGAATGCAGATTTTTCTGATATCAACTGGTGTAATCATGAAGGAGAGAATGCTCTTCATATTGCTGTCATACGTAACGAATATGAAATTGCCAAGGAATTGATTGAACAAGGGATTGAAATCAATGCAAGGGGAGATCTCGGTCATACCCCTTTGCATGAGGCTGCCTCCATGGCAGATATAGATTTAGTAGAACTTCTTGTGGAATCCGGTGCTGACGTACACGTACTAACGGAAGGAGAACCCGCTTTTACTTTAGCCGGATATTCAAAAAAAGATGATATTTGTGAATATCTTGCTGCTGTAATGAAAGATGTGCAAATCAAAGATCGAGCTGTATGGGCTAAGGCTCAAATAGCTTATCTTAAGCGGGAAATCAAAAGAATTCAAAAACAGAATGGATTGTAAAACCCATAACAATAAGCGTTATAAGAGATAAGAAATGACCCCAACTCGTTTTCTATTCACAATAACTCTAATGGTAGGACTGTTATGGTTATTAGGGTTCGTTATTGAGCCATTTGTTGATAGAGAGCCTTCAATAATTACTTTAGCGGCTATGAGTATTGCTATCTCATCCGTAATTTCATATCTACTTTACAAATATTGTCCTAATTTTCTCAAAGTTGAAGTTAATTGCAAAGTTTCTGTCGTTAAATATTATATCCTGAGTATTATATGTTCATACTTTCTGTTAATTCCTGTAATAGGAATAGGAACATATTTACAAGTCCGAATCTTCGGAGATATCAATCATAATGAAGCTCAAATGTATATTATAGTGATGGCAATCTGGTTTCCTTTATGGTGGTTTATCCCTACCGGTTTGGTTCTTGGTTGGGTATTCTATAAAAAAAGAGTATCTCGCTTGATGCAAAATATGAATTAATTGCAGTTTTTAAGATGAAGGAAAGAAAAGGAATCGGTGATCATGAAAATAGAAGTCAGTGGCGTTCAAATCAATTGCGAATTGTCAGGAAATGAAGATGCCTCAGTCGTTGTATTGAGCCACTCTTTAGGGGCGGGCATGAATATGTGGAATCCACAGCTTGAAGCGTTGGAACCGGAGTACCGGGTTTTGCGATATGATATGCGCGGCCACGGTGAAAGTGATGCACCGGAAGGCGCCTACTCCCTGGAGCAACTGGCGGCGGATGTGATTGGTTTGCTGGATGCACTCGAAATAAATAGGGTGCATTTCGTGGGATTATCCATCGGGGGTATGGTCGGTCAATGCCTGGGTCTGAATTATGCCGCCCGTTTGAAGAGCCTGGTCTTATGTGATACGGCATCCGTTATTTCCGGGGAGGCCCGGCCGATGTTTGAAGAACGCAAACAAGCAGCCCGCGAAAAAGGGATGACGGCGTTAGTTGACGGTACCATGGAGCGATGGTTTACCCGGCCATATCTCAACGCGAATCCTCCTGTGGTCGATTTGATTCGCAAGCAATTTTTGGCAACACCGGTGGCGGGTTTTATGGGGTGTAGCGATGCCATCCTGGACCTTGATTATATTGATCGGCTTTCTGAAATCAAACTGCCCGCCTTAATACTGGTGGGTGAAGATGATCCCGGAACGCCGGTGGTCGCATCAGAGGCCATTCATGCCCGCATTCCCAACGCCGGGTTGAAAGTACTTCCCTCTGCCTCACATCTTTCCAATATTGAACAGGCTGAGGCGTTTAATTTCCACCTGTTAAATTTTCTGAGAAATCAATCCGATTAGTCGTTTATGGGGTAAGTTTCAAATTTCGAGTTTCCTCGTTTCCCTTGCTCCCAACACGGCATTTCGGTACAGTCCCGCTCTGAAAAGACAAATTTTATCATGCCGGAATCCATTTTATGAAAAGAAAGATGGCGAAAAGCGAAAATGCCGGATTGTTTGTTGCCAACAAGATCCGCTTGCCTGCCTGCAATTCATTGTTTCATTGGTGAATTGGCACAAACCGCGGGTTTGCCTTCCCAGGATATCGATTCTCTACAACTTGATGCAAAATATGAATTAATTGCAGTTTTTAAGATGAATAAAAGAAAAGGGGTCACACCTATTTATCTTCCTTCCTGTGTGGCGTGATGGCATATATTGGGGGTGTCAAATAAAATAGGTGTGACCCCTTTTTCCCGTTTGACCACCGAGTGGTTTGACAGGCTCGTACCGGTCCTCCGAAGTGCGGACCTCCTGATCGCTGAAAGCTATTTCTTCGAAAAGAAGATCAAATTTCACCTCGACTACCACACCCTCATGGAACATATGCCGCTACTCTATCCCAAAAAACTGTTCCTCACCCACATGAGCCGGAACATGCTGAACCACCTGTCTGAAATCCGTGAGGAAGCCGCACGGGACAGCCTGCTTATCAGCCTGTAAAAACGGGATCTGCCCCTGATTATGCTAGTCCCCGCAGGTGCATGTCTCCCCTGCGGGCGTTTCGGCATTTAGGCCAAAGCATGTTTGACCCTCCGGGCAGTCATCGCTCGTGTTGCAACAGGTCCGACAATTATTGTCCGCATCAGACCAGCCGTTTCCACAACGCTTTGTCGGAACCGGACACCAGCATTTCTGCCCCCCGGGTGAGGGTTCGAGATCGGTGTAACAGGTCGGATAGTCACCCGGACAGTCCGCGTTCTCCTTGCAACAGGGCCGGCAATGATTGTTGGCATCGGCCTCGTCCGTTCCGCAGCGGGATGTCGGATTTGGCGGCACATATGGGGTACACTGAACATGTGGCGACGGTTCCAGGGGCGGTGTAAAGAGGGTTTCGGTGTAGTGTTTATAGTACACGATCCGCCACTGGGTTTTTTTCCAGAAATCATACTCAGGCCGGCAGCATTCCAGATTTCCGTTGATAATCTCCACAGTCTTTCCGAAATCGTTGTAGTTAACAATGGCGTCGTGACAGGTCGTTTTTTCTTTCACGGTTGTTTGCGACGTATCCAGGCCGCCCACATGATTCATCCAGAAATTCAGTGATGCAATCCAAGCCGTATCGCCCTCCAAAATTTTCCCAGGGTCCTTCTTGAGAAATTCGGGATCCGGAAACCTGTCAGGATCAAGCTTATTCAGTGCCTGGCCCGCCTCTTCATAGTTCACCGGATTGGTGATCTGCAGAGCCCCGCGACCGAAGTACCCGTAGGGGCAGGCGGGATATGTATCATATGGCGGCGCCAAGCCCGTGCAGTAGTCGCAGCAGCTCTGTTTTTCGAGGCTGCAATCGGGATAGACACAAGGGACTTCACTGTCGAAACAGAGGCCGCCGTCCGTGTTGGGATATACGGCGCCGTTGGTTTCAAGGGATGCGTTGGCAAGAAAAGCCGCCAGTTCCTGCTTGTTCGCTTCATCCGAGTCGCTCCCACAGAAGTCCTCAAAGTGAAGGACCGCGGTTAGTAAATGCGCTCGGCTCAAGGTTTCCCGCCCGCCTTTACAGGCTGGGTCGGTCGCGGACATCTTAAAAGTTTCCGCCCAGGATTCATCATTGGGGAATACGGTTTCGACGAAGTGAATATTTTTACCGGCAACTCCCAAGGTGGTGGAACTGTCATCGGAGCAGCCCACACACCAAACCAAAAGGACCAGCATCAGCAGTACCCATTTTCCCTGCTCAAATTTTTTCCGCATTTTCCATATCCTCCTTTTCTTAGATCTTCGATAAGCATTTGGTGCCACAATTCCCTGTAGGAGAACACAGTTTTTGCCCTGGTTGCTACAGATCCTTAGGAACCGGCTTCACTGAAAAATCTCTGCTGCCGTCTATGCCACGCTGCGTAATATGATGGGGTATTCCCGGTGCGACTGCTCCGGCTATCCGTGCCATGATTAAAAAGAAACAAATATGCAAGCTATTGTCAATAATTATGGTGTCCCCCGAATTTCCCTGTTGGCGGTCAGGGAACCGATACGGGCCTTTTTTCGGATGACTTGTTTCCCGGAATTCTGCTAAAATTGCCGGCAGATACCAGGAGAGGTGCGTCAGACCATTTTACTGACCGTTAAGCCGTCCGCGTAAACCACATCACCTGAGCCACGGGAGGTACGAAGATGAATTTTCCGCTCAAGGACCTTTTGAAACAAGTTCCCTTTCTCCCCTTTTTTTGCTGTGCAGTCCTGTTCATGGTCCTGGCCTTTTTCTCAGTCGTTCCCGCATGGGGAAAGTATAACGACTACGGCGTCAACAAACCCAGCGCGTTTAGGGATTATCAACAGGTCATGATCTGGGACAGCGAAATTCTGAATGCCCTTCAGAGGCTGAAGGGGACCCTGATGTTTTCCACCGGCAGCTGCTTTTCAGGGGGATTCGTGGACGATCTGACGCAACTGGTTCATGCCGCGGTGGTAACGGCCAACAACTGGCACGGTTTCGGAATTTCCGTCTGTGATTTCCTCCCGGGTCAAACGGACACCCGGGGGTTCCATGACGACTATATGAATGCCTTCAGGCAAACGGGCCAGGGACCGCCCACCTTTGAAATCGCCTATCTGGCCGCCCGGGACACAGTCCGGGAGACCGGCGGTTACACCTGGTACTGGGGCGGGGTTGAGTTTCCCCAGTTCGGCGCCGGCGGCAACGGGGCGGATGGCACTCTGGTCTATCAACCCGGGAACCGGGCCATTTTGTTCAGCGGCATGTGGGCGGGGAACGAGTATTACGTCACTTCTTTTGATTACACCATTGCCGGCGGGCGGGATATGCTCATGAACGACTACGGCTGGCCTGCCGATGCCATCATCACCCTCTTTTCGGACGGCAAGGCGCCGCCGGACCGTCCCATATCGTGGTCTCTTTCAGGGGCCGGCACCAAGGAAAATCTTTTAAACGCCATGAAATCCGCGGCGGCGGATCTGGGCCCCGAAAACACCCTGGCGGTTTTTGTCATTGCCCACGGGCGCAGCAGTGCCGCCATGACCAGCCGAATCAGCGATAACGGGCGCACCATCGAATATCTGCTCATTCCCAACGGCCGGAGCATTGCTCCCGAAGGCCGCATTTATCCGGCTGCCGATTACGGGTGTACCCAGGTGGAAATCACCGGTCTGAAAGACATCTGGCCCGAAAACTACCAGATCAGCTTTCCCGATTCCCTGAACGGCTGGACCTGGCGCATCGACCCGGAAAAGAGGTCCCTGCTCCTGGAAGCGGAGGACCCCCGGGACCGGGATTCTTGGCTTTCTCCCGGAACCGAGTATGTGATCCAGCTCAAATACCGTCGCGCCCTTTCCCACAATGAAGTGGGGCAGGGGGGATGGATCCTCTGGCTGCCGGAAGGAGGGGGCGGTCCCCCTTTCATGAGTGACTACGGCCGTCCGGGCGATGGCGAGTGGGGTATGGGCGAACATGTGCCGGGCGGCCCGGCCCTGGGTTCGCCGGATCCGTCTTCGTGGGCGCACGGCTGGGAAACCGGGGGGGACGGCTGGATCATGATCCCCGCACCCTCAACGGGTTCGGACGACTCGGGGTGCTTTATCCAAACCCTTCGCGGGAATTAGGGACGTCCTGTTTGCAGCCGGTCCGTTACAATGTGCTGCCATGGCAGCATTTCTGCCGGAAACTCTGGAACGGCGATATCATTTAGAACCAATTTTTTCAGTCATCAATCGGTTTTCGGTTCACCCGGGGATCTTCTAGGGTGCTCCCGTCCCGTCATTAAAGGCTTTTTATATGGGAGCAGAAAGGCTATAATATACGCGATTAAACTTGATTGGGGGAGGAACTAATGCCAAAATATCCGAAAATGGAGAAAGAGATTTTTCATGCAGTAATGCCGGGTGTTATCTGTTTGACACTGTTTTTGTGGATTCTGATAATGCCCATTCATTTTGTGCCGAGCGCCCATGCCAAAAACTACATCAAAATCGGTCTGCTGGAGGAACCCAAAACCTTAAACATCTGGCTGGCCACCGATGCCTGGTCCAGCAAGGTCCTGAGCCAGATATATCAGCCCCTCTATATTCGTGAACCTGAAAACCTGGACCTGACACCCTGGCTGGCAGCGGAGAATCCGGTTTATGATGCGAAAGCCCTGACCTACACCGTCAAAATTCGGCCTGCAAAATGGTCTGACGGGTCCGAACTGACATCCGAGGATGTGGCTTTTACGGGTCATCTCATCAAAATTTTGAAGGTCCCCCGATATCTATCCAGTTGGGAATTCATCCAAAAAATTGAAACACCGGATAAGCGTACGGTCCGATTTACCCTCAGAGAACCGAAAGCCATTTTCTTGTCCCGGACGCTCACAACACCCATTATTCAAAAAAAATGCTGGGAAGCGATTCTGGAACGGGTGAAAGGCCTCGAAAAGCCGCTTCTGGAAGTCTTGAAACAAAAAATTGTAAACCCCATCAGCAGCGGCCCTTTTGTGCTCAAAGAGTGGCGCAGAGGGGCATATGTATTCCTGGAGCGAAACGAACACTTTTTCGGACGGGGTCAGGAGATCGCCGGATACCATCTGGGTCCCCATATTGATGGCATTATATTCAAGTTTTTCGGCACCAGCGACGCTGCCGTTTTGGCGCTTATGAAAGGGAGCATTGACATGTTCTGGTGGGGGTTGCAGGAGGGATATCTGGCGGATCTGGAGGACCATAAAAACGTCAAGGTTATCACGAGCGAAAAAAGCGCCCTTTATTATGTGGGCTTTAACCTCAGAAAGAAACCATTCAATGACATTCAATTCAGAAAAGCCGTTGCTTTGATAACGGATAAGCATTTCATTGTGAAAAGAATCCTCCAAGGGTACGCTCTGCAAGCCGACTCTATTGTGCCTTCCAGCAATGCCTTCTGGCATGATCCCAATGTGCCTAAATATGGCGAGGGGCTGACCCGGGATGAAAGGATTCGAAAGGCCCATCAGCTGCTGAAGGAAGGGGGCTATACATGGGAAGAACCTCCCGTGAATGCCGAAGGAGAGATCGTTCAGGGGGAGGAGTTGCGCCTGCCTGACGGTAGTGAGATGAAAAGGCTGACCATCCTCACGCCGCCTGCGGATTATGACCCCCAGAGGGCCATGGTGGGAATCATGATCCAGGAATGGCTCAAAATGCTGGGTATTCCCACCACCTCCAAACCCATGCCCCTGGGTTCCCTCATTCAACAGGTGAAGACCCGCCATGATTTTGATCTTTTCGTCCTGGGGTACGGAAACCTGTCTTTGGATCCGGATTATTTGAGGAATTTCTTTATCTCAAAAAACAATCGAGCCAAAGGCTGGAACACCAGTGGCTACAACAACCCCCGCTTTGATCGCATTGCCAATGCCAGTGCCGACGCCATGAACCGCGAAAAGCGTAAGGCGCTTATCTGGGAAATGCAGGAAATTCTAATGCATGATCTGCCATGGCTGCCCCTTTACACACCCAAACTGGCTGAAGGGCTTCGAGAGGATCGTTTCACGGGATGGGTCAAGACGGTGGGAGGCATCGGCAACCGCTGGTCTTTTTGCAATATCAAGCCGGTGAAAAAAAAGTAGGGGCACGATGCATTGTGCCCCTATAATGCATCGTGTCCCTGCAAATCCGACAGATGCTTCCGGATGGTTCTAACGCGTGTTTTCGTGTTCATCATATAGGCGGCCAGTGGTTGTTTGGGCAGGAGTTTCCCGTCCCATTCCGAAGACTTAATACGCGCCACAACACGGTCCGGATCCCCTTTCTCCTCTTTCAGGTATCGTTTCACCCGGTCCACGTATTCACCCACCTGGCGTAAAGACCGGGTCATATTTGTTCTGACATCCGGCCCTGTGAAGACGAAGTTATGTGCGGTGCACAGTATTTCCACGTCCAATTGGGCCAGACGTTCAATGGACGCGCCATACGCCTCATGATCAACCAGGAATTCGCAGACCCCGTCGCAACCGGCGGCTTCTCCTGCGACCAGAATTTCCCTCTCCCGAATAAAATAGGCGGTAGAATCCCACGTGTGGCCCGGAACGGATAGTACTTCAACCGTCAGATCCTTTTCGATCTCCATCCTCTGACCATCTTCCAGCGTAACATCAAGTGTAAAAGGCTTGAATGCGCCTTCATGAACCTCCGAAACGCCCCAACTGCGGAGGACCTCAAGAGCGCCTTGATTGAGCGTTTTGATCTGTGAAAGGGCACCGCTGCGGTCCAGGATTTTTGAAGATTCCAGGGACCCCGCAATTTTCATTTCGGGCCAGATTTCTTTCAGGTAGGCCGCCGTTCCCACATGATCCCAGTGGGAATGGGTCAGGAAAAGAAAAGCAGGAGTCCGGTTACCCAAAACATTCTTGATTGCTTTCTCGTACAAGTTCAATAGACCGGTAAAGCCCGCATCAAAAAGGAGTGGCGCCGGGCCATCCAGAAGATAGATCGGGACCGCCGAATGCCCCAATACATAAAAATCGTCGGCGATTTTTCCAGTCCGGTTAATACGCATGTTCCCATCCCGTTGGTTTTTTTGTTGCTCATTCTGCATCAACAGAGACAAAAGTCAATGGGCTTCTAAATGAGAATCGAAACAGGACCTTTTCTCTTGACAAAATATAGTGGATTGGAATATTCTACTTTGGAATATCATTTTATGTGGAGCGGCAATGGAGATTCACCTGAATTCCATGATGCGTAACAGAAATTATAAGGACCCATGAAAGATAAGCCTGCCACGGAGTATGCCCTGCTGGGGGCTTTGATGTCGGGGCCACGGCATGGATATGAGATTCTTCAATTTCTGGAGACCGGCCTGGGTCCGGCCTGGCGTGTCAGTACCAGCCAGCTGTATGCGCTCTTAAAACGCCTGGATAATGAAGGACTGTTGAATTCAACCCTTGAAACCCAGGATACGCGGCCGTCCAAACGGGTTTTTGCCATTATGCCGGCGGGAAAAGAGCGCTTTTTGCGATGGTTGAAAAGTCCAACGGACCATGCTCGGGATTTACGCATTGAATTTTTGGCCAAACTCTATTTTTTCAGTCATCTTGGCTTTCAAGGGGGGGCCGAATTGGTGAATTCCCAGATTGCCATTCTGGAACGGGTTCAAAAACGTGTGACGGAGAAAAAACAGGCGGAAGAAGACGATTATAAGCGGTTGGTTTATGGTTTCAGGATTTCGACACTTAAGGGGTGGCTTGACTGGTTAAAAACCGAAGCCGCTTTCTTTTTAAGATGAGGTATTTCAGAGAATGGATGATGTATACAAAGAGTTGAAAGAACGTGTTTTTGATTTGTTGAGGGCAGAAGGGCTTCTTATGGAAAGAATAGAAATTCGTGCCAGGGCCCTCAGCACCGAAGAAGCCATCGGTAGTCCGGAGCATCAGGATTTCCCCATTCAAAAGGGTAAAGAAAAACTCATGCAGGCAACCTTCAGGGAGGCCGGAGGTCAGGCATTTACGGACATGTACGGCGATTATGAGGGAACCCTTGAACAGGTTCTGCAACTGCCCATGGACAATAACCACCAGCGGGCCGTTTTTGTGGCCTCGCTCAATGCGGTGTTGCGGTATCTGGGACGAATCGAGGGGTCCATTCATTGCCGGGACGAGGAACCGGTAGAATGTGGAAAATCCCTGGTCCCTTACTTGAAAGACCGATACGCAGGCGCCAGAATCGCGCAGGTGGGATTCCAGCCGCGAATGGTGGAAAACCTGGCTGGCTCGCATCCTTTGCGGGTACTGGACATGGATCCGGACAACATCGGCATTCGGAAGTTCGGGGTGACCATCGAAAGCGCCGACCACACGGAAGATGCCGTCAACTGGGCCGAACTGATTCTGGCCACGGGAACCGCTCTGGCCAACGGTACCATAACGCCCTTGATGAACAAAAAGCCCATTATCTTTTATGGCACCACCGTGGCGGGGGCGGCCCACTTGATGGGGTGGGAACGGTTCTGTCCCTGTAGCCACTAGGCGATTTCCATGGGTAAAAAGTGGTTTTTCGCCAGGTGTAAAGGGATTGCTTTACTGGCGCTGTTCATTATCATTTCCGGTTGGCCTGAAAAGGGTCTTTCAGCGGATCTGCTCCTTTTTTCAGGGGCCGGTCTCCGCCAGCCGACGGATCGGTTGATCCAGACTTTTCAGAAAGAAACCGGAAACACGGTGCGCGTTACCTATGCCGGTAGCGGGCAGCTCATGTCATCCATTTTGGCGTCGGGCGAGGGGGACCTATTTATGCCCGGGGCCTTTTTCTATATTGAAAAACTCGAAAAAATAGGGTGTATCGATTCCTTCAAAAAGGTGGTGGCCCACACCGCCGTCGTGGGCGTCAATATAGACAAGGCCGGCCTGATCCGATCATTTGGCGATCTGGCACGACCCGGCCTCCGGCTGGCCATGGGAGATCCGAAAGCCATGGCATTCGGGCGGGTGGCCCAGGAAATACTGTCCCGCTCGCCCTTGAAGGAGGCAATCCTCAAAAACGTGGTGGTGTATGGGGCCACGGTCAAACAATTGGCATTGTACGTCGCGCAAGGTGACGTGGATGCCTCCATAATCGGACGGGCTGATGCCTTTCAATTTCGGGATCGCATTCAAATGGTCCCTATCCCCGCAGTCTACTTTCATTCGGAAACCATCGCCATCGCCGTTTTGAAAGACTCAACGCAACAGGAGGCGGCATGCCGTTTCCGTGATTTCATGGCATCAAAACAGGGAATTGACGTATTTGAAAGTTTCGGTTTCCTGCCGCTGGAAGCTGACATTGACCAAAAAAGGGCGCCATGAATCGTGTCTTTATAATCCCCCTTGGGGTTCTTTTTCTTTTTACGGCCGGTGTTTTGTCGGCCCTCTTTTTCCGTCTGTCCCCCGGGGAAATCATCTCGGCACTGGCATCGGAAGAGACCCGATTCGCACTTCGCCTCAGCCTAATAACCTCTGTTTTTTCAACTTTCCTGGCGTTGCTCCTGGGTGTCCCAACCGGCTACCTCCTGGCGCGAACAAACTTCCCCGGAAAAGCGATACTGGATACCTTTTTAGACCTTCCCCTGGTGATTACGCCGCTGATCGCGGGAGTGGGACTTCTCTTCCTGTTTGGACAAAACATGCTGGGCAGCATCTTGGGAAAATGGGGCATCCATATTCTCTTTACCCCCCTGGGGGCTGTTCTGGCACAGAGTTTTGTGGCGTGCCCCATTGTGATGCGAAGCAGCCGTGCCGCATTTGACCGGGTGGGACATCGGTATGAATGGGCGGCTGCCACGATGGGCCTTCGGCCGTCTCAGATTTTTTTCCGGATCAGCCTGCCGTTGGCCAAGCAGGGAATTCTGGCCGGCACTGTTCTGGGGTGGACTCGTGCCATTGGAGAGTTCGGTGCCACACTTATGGTGGCAGGTGCCATTCGTTTCAAAACCGAGACCCTTCCCATCGCCGTATACCTCAATATCTCCAGCGGTGAAATGAGCACGGCCCTTTCCTGCGCATGGGTCCTCATGGCTACGGGATTTCTGTTTTTGCTGGCGCTTCGTTGGATCGGGCATACGCCAAGCCCTGAAATCTCGCCTTCACGGTAAGACAATGGCTGAAGTTAACCTCCAGGATGTTCGAAACGGCGTTGTCAAAGGGATTTCCGTGAATATTCGGGACGGGGAGCTCTTTGTGATGGTGGGGCCATCAGGTGCAGGGAAAACAACCCTGTTGAATATGATAGCGGGGCTTGTGCCTTATGAAGGGCATATTTCCATAGACGGGGCGTGTGTGGACGGTCTCCCAACGTTCAAACGAAAGATTGGATACCTGTTTCAGGATTTGTTGCTTTTCCCCCATATGTCCGCTAGAAAAAACATTCTGATAGCCCTCAAAAGGCTTTCCTTGAGCAGAGGGGAAAAGGATGAACGGGTTTCAAATATAATGGAACTTTTGAGCCTGGCGCCTTTGGCAAAACGTCTGCCGGATACCCTGAGCGGCGGAGAAAAACAGCGGGTGGCTCTGGCCAGAGCCCTGGTATCATCCCCGAAGGTTTTGCTGTTGGACGAACCCTTCAGCAGCCTTGATTTTCGAACGGCCCGTTACCTCCGCCTGGAGTTGAAACGAATTCAATCACAGGTCAACACCACCATGCTGTTTGTTACCCACAATCTGGAGGAGGCGCAGGATCTTGGCGATCGTATGGGGGTCATGGCCGAGGGGGAACTGGAACAGGTGGGCAGGGTTGACGAAATCATGCTTCAGGGAAAATCTTCTGAATGTGGTTTTTTGGAAAAGCCTAACGTGTTTTGCTGCACTTATGAGGAAAGCCTGGGTAATGGTTTGATTCGTGTACGATGGGCCGGCAGAGCACTTTTTGTTCCGGAAGATGGGGGAAAACCGTTTAACCGGGTGGCCATTCATCCCAGGCATGTCTATATTTCATCTTATCCGCCCCCGGGCCCCCGGGTAAATCGGTTCCAGGGCCGCATCAGGAAAATTGATTACAAGGGTGGCATGGCCTATGTGGAAGTCATGGTGGAGGAGGAGCGGGTGTATGCCCAGATGACCACGGAACAGGCCCGATCCCTTTCTCTATCGACTGAAAAGTCCGTATACGGTATCCTCAAGCTCCGTGCCCTTCACGGGTGCTGAAATGTGTTTGACCGTAAACCGGTAAGAAAAACCGGGCAACGGATTCAAGGAGTTTTAGAATGGCAAACAAATTCAAGTCTTCGGCAACGGTCATTCCCGTTGACCAGTCCGTGGGAACCATTCTGGCCCACGATATCACCGAAATCAGGCCCGGACAATTCAAAGGACCGGCCTTCAAAAAGGGTCATATTATCAGGGAAGGGGATGTGCCCCACTTGAGAAGAGTCGGAAAGGAGCATCTGTATGTTTTGCATCTGGAACCGGGAGAAGTTCACGAGGACGATGCGGCCCTTCGCCTGGCAACGGCCCTGGCCGGCAGAGGCGTGTTTTTCGATCCCCATCCTTCCGAGGGAAAAATTCAGTTGAAAGCGAGTCACCGAGGCCTTTTTAAGGTTGACGTGCCGGCCCTTACCCGCATCAATCTGGTGCCGGATATCAGTTGTTCCGCCAGGCACACCAATTCAGTGGTTGAAAAGGGGGACGTCATTTGCGGTTTGAGGGCCATTCCCCTGATCATTGACGAAGAAAACCTTCAAGCCGCTGAAAAAATTGCCCTGTCAGTGGATGACTTTTTCTCCGTAAAACCTTTTCTTGCCCCCAGATGCGGCATTGTGATTACCGGGAATGAAGTGTTTTCAGGGCTCATCGATGATAAATTTGCACCCATCATTCGGAAGAAATTGCAAGATTATGATTGCAGTATCATGGGGATTGCCTTTGCTCCCGATGACAGGGAGCGTATTGCTTCCGAAATCAACAGATTCCTTCAAGCGGGTGCTGAAATGATCGTGGTGGCTGGCGGCATGAGCGTGGATCCCGACGACATTACGCGCGTGGCCATTGCGGATGCCGGGGCGAAGGATGTGGTTTACGGGACTCCCGTACTGCCAGGTGCCATGTTTCTGTATGGACGTTTCGGAGATGTTCCCGTCATGGGGCTGCCGGCCTGCGTCCTTTTTTTCCGGGCCACGGTTCTGGATCTCATCCTGCCCAGGGTTCTGGCGGGCGAGCGGATTACCCGGGAAGATCTTGCCGCCATGGCCCACGGGGGCTTATGTCTGGAATGCAAAACGTGTCATTTTCCCCGGTGCTCATTTGGAAAATAGATTGGTTTAAAGGGTGCAGGGGGCAGGAATAAATTAAGAGAACCATGCTTTTGATAAACAGAAATGGAGTGTCGGATATGTTCAAAGAGAAAAGAATCGTCATCAAGGGGGCAGGGGATCTTGCCACCGGCGTGGCCGCCCGGTTGTGGCGAAGCGGTTTCCCTGTTGTAATGACCGAAATCGAGCAGCCCCTGACCGTTCGGCGAAGTGTTTCGTTGTCAGATGCGGTCTATGAGGGAGAAGTCACCGTGGAGGATATGACCGCCCGGCGGGCGCAGGGCCGTGCGGATATCCTGAAAGTGCTGGATGATCGGGTGATTCCCGTCATCGTGGATCCGAAAGCGGAAATTGTTAACGAAATAGAGATCTTTGCTGTAATTGACGCCATCATGGCCAAGAAGAACATCGGTACCCACATGGATGATGCGACCTTTGTGGTGGGTTTGGGACCCGGGTTCACGGCCGGAGTGGATGTTCACGCCGTCGTTGAAACCAAGCGGGGTCATACCCTGGGCCGGGTCATCCGGCAAGGATCGGCCATTCCCAATACCGGCATCCCCGGTGAAGTGAAGGGATTCGGCTCGGCGCGGGTCATCAGGGCGCCCGGACCAGGCGTTTTAAAGGGGGTGCTTTCTATCGGCACCCATGTTGAAAAAGGGGATATCGTTGCATACGCGGGGGATACGCCCATTCCGGCGCCCATTTCCGGGATGCTGCGCGGATTGCTCCATGACGGTGTAACCGTGGAGAAAGGCCTGAAAAGCGGCGATGTGGACCCAAGGGATGTCCAGGAAAGCTGCTGGGTTATTTCCGATAAGGCCCTGGCCATCGGCGGGGGTGTGCTGGAAGCGGTTTTGATGGCCATTAATACCTAAAAGCCTTTATTGGAGGTGAATATTATGATTGATGTATTCGAAGCGGCCCTAAAAACCCTGCGGACCGGTGAAAGCGTCGCGCTGGCCACCATTGTTCGATCCCATGGATCAACTCCCCGTGCCATAGGTGCCAAGATGCTGGTTTTCCCGGATGGTCGTATTGTGGGAAGCGTCGGTGGCGGTGCCATGGAAAACCAGGTGATTGAAGAAGCCGGATCAGCGCTGAAAAACGGCATGCCCAAAATGGTGCAATACAAGCTCAAAGAGGTGGAACTGGGCCATCTGGGGGTCTGCGGTGGTGAAAACGATATTTTTATTGATGTCATTTCCGGGAAAAAACAGCTCCTTATTGTGGGTGCCGGTCATCTGGGGCAGCAACTCTCGAAACTGGGTGCTTTCCTGAGGATGGACGTGATTGTGTTTGATGATCGTTCGGAATATGCCAATGATGAGCGATTCCCGGATGCCCGTGACCTTATCGTGGGAGATGTGGAAAAGGAACTCGAGAAATATCCCATCACCCCCTGGTGCCATGTGGTGATCGTCACCCGCGGCCACGAACTGGACGGCGTGGCCCTGTCGACTGTAATCCGTTCACCGGCGCGATACCTGGGGATGATCGGTAGCCGAACCAAGAAAGCCAAGATCTATGCCGAACTGCTGGAAAAAGGGATCGAACAGGATTCCCTGGACCGGGTTCATGCGCCCATCGGACTTGATATCGGGGCCGAGACCCCTGAGGAAATTGCCGTGGCCATTATGGCGGAAATCATCACCATCGGACGCGAGAGCAAAGCGTAAAGCCTATAAGGGCGGAAACGGGGACAGATTTATTTTTTCAGCCTTCTTGTTAACCGCTGCCAATGTCAGAAAAATAAATCTGTCCCCGTTCCTCGTCTATGGAAAGCAGCTTGTTGAAAGACTCGCCGGTCCCAACTCCGGTTCACTGATGTAGGTCAAAAATCCAGTGGGCTCTTAGCCTCTTTTAAGGTTTGGCTTTTTATGGTGTGCGTGTAGATCATGGTGGTTCGCACATCGCTATGCCCCAACAGTTCCTGAATGGTTCGGATATCACGGGAATCTACATGTTTGCGCCCGGGCCCCTCGTGCGAGTCCAGCGCAATAGTTTCATAATAGAGGTCGATCGCCTTTAAGGCTTGTTGTTGCTGAGTTTTGGTTTGCCCTTTTTCATTCAATTTATGAATAAAATCAGGGAGGCTTTCCTTGCTCGTGCTTTCAAAATTATATTTCCTGCAAAAATCCAGGTAATACCTGAGCCATTTTTTATAGGCACCATGCAGGCTGTTGGGAACCTATTTTTTTCGTAGACAGTCTTCAAAACGAGCCTGTAATAGGGTAGGAATTACCAGCATAATCAAAACTCTTTTTCTGCGTATCATTCAAATTTTCATATTATATTACAAAAAAAGTATATAATTGTAAAAATATTGTCAAGAGTTTATAGTCATTCGGCATGAATTCTTGAACCTGTCTTTGATGTTCAGCGTGTTGGAATTATTCGCATGGATATTCATCAAAAAAATTTGGTCTATTGTCGCATATCCGGTTTTCAAGTTCAAAACACTGATAAATATTTCCTTATTCCGGAGTGAAGAATAAATGCGGGGACTTTGAGGTCATGGAAAAGCGTCCGAAATCTTAAGTATATGATATCAATGAGATTATTGTGTTTTTGATGATGATTTTTGGAATTAATTCTTCTGCGTATCATTCAAAAATAGATGATACGTAGTTCTACTCAATCACTTGTTATGGTTTTGATCATGAATGAAATTCAAACTGAAGTTTCACCGAAATTATGCTCTGATTTTTCACCCGACCATCCGCAACAGTGCGTCCACAAAAGATTTTCGGGGGAGTTGTTGTTCCTTACAGCAAACGGCATTAAAATCATCGCTCAATGCGACCTTGGCAATTATATGTCTCAAATCTGAGAAAGCGAAACTGTTACGCCCTTTAACTTTATGGCGACGTTCGGGGGTATTTTTGAGTTGTATGCCATAGATCCAAGTAATAGTGGCGGCCATCAAAGAAAAGTTGATGTGGTTAATCACTGCATGTGCATTGCGGGCTTGGCTTTTACTACTGCCAATGTCTTGCTTGATTTCTTTAAAACCTGATTCGATTTTCCATCTGGCACCATAGTACTCGATGACTTGCTTAACAGAAAGATCCATATCCGTAGAGAAGAGGGCAATCCACTGCGTTTTTCGAAAAACCCAGACAACCCGAACAGGGCACTTGAGTGTTTTGAGCATGACCGTCTTTGAGAATGCGTTGACGTCTCGGTATTTCCCATAAAGAAACACGCGATGGATTGATGCGTGAGGCATGAATCTGGCAGCCATTTCAGCACAGGATCCCAGTCTGAGCCCATACTTTCGGGGCCTGCCACGTTTTTTCGACGTGCCATTTTGAGGCGTAGAGTATAGTACGGTATTGGAACGTAATCTGGAGAGCAAATGAAATGAAGATCCGAGGAGGTTGCGTACGGGTTTGAATAAACCATTATTTCCGAACCAGCTATCGCAAACTACCGTCACATGCGCTCCGACGAAATGATGAGCCAGTTCAGTTACCATGTCAGCTGCCTGCTCTAGTTTAGTTTGGAACGAGGCTTCTTCGCCAGGGATCTTCATATTATCCAATTTTTTCTCAATGGCCTTTTTAGGCAAATAGAATCGTTTGGCAAGGGGTAGGCATGCCCAGCGTCCTTTAATGCGCTTCAACAATCCAACAAGAACCACATTCTGAGCCCAAGGATATTTGGATTGGTTGGCCTTAGCGGCATGATCGAAAATATGAGAACAACCGAAGATGTTTCTGCCTGTTTTAGGGTTGATGAAATCATCCAATACAAGCAATAAACGCCCATCGGATAACGGATCTGGAATCATGTTCCACAAAGTCGGCCACAGTTTATCCCATGGGATTTTGTTGGATGCCATAAAAGCGTAAAATCGACGTTTGTTGACATTGAGGCCGAAAAGGGTATTGATGCAGCGAAAAATGTTTGAAGAGATGGAAGTGGTAAAAGGGATGATGAATGCCAAAATGGTATAAGAGAACCAATATCCCCGGTCCCTGCCGAGATTGGTAGATGAAAACGCTTTTTGAAGAGGTGTAAGAACATTACTTAAAATAAACATTTTGAGTTTCTCCTTTCCGTTTGGATATCAAATAGTTATGCCGATATCCTATCACGAAAAGGAATGGTGCGCAAGCAATTAAACCACATAAATACCTGAAATAATTGGCATAAAAATTGAAACATTTTTCACATTCCGTGCCAATTTTTTCTGCTTCGTGAAAAACAATCGCGTGAAATTGCGCGACAAAATCTGAAAGACTTCAAAAACGGTGAAACTTCAGATTCAAAATAACTTGATGGATATTGTGAATAGAGAGAATCAGGTCCTTTTGGCGACAATTGATTCAAATGCTGAATATTATAATCTAAGCTATGATGTCGTCGACTATTTGTGGCATTATGTTTCAGGTTTCGACGCTGAGAACGGCCTTACGTTTACTCTTTTTTTGGGGCAGTTTAGAAAGGCCATTACTCAAACACTTCTTTCAATTTTACGGTTGCATTCAGTCCAGGGCTTTATGACTCTTAGGTACGCATTGGAATCAGCAGCATTAGCGTGCTATGCCCTGTTTTCTACAGAATTAGAATCTTTCTGCGGAGTAGATGAATATGAACGGGCAGTCCCCATAGAGAAAGCGTTGAAAAAAGCATATACTAGGCTTGAAAATAATGATCCTAAATATTCTGAGCATCTGAAAATGCGAAAATCAATGATCAATGATTACTGGGCGCATTGCAACATATTACCAACAAGTCAAAATCTTGAAGTAGAGGGTAATGAAGCGGATACGCTATATTTTGATAGACATGATAAAGATATGAATGACCAATTTTTGCTGGTTGTTGCTGATGTGGCTTTTTCTTTTATAGTAGCTTCTTCACAGTTTAATACAAAATTTAAACGATTTCAGCTCCCAAAAGACTTTCATTACACGATGCAATCTCTGCAAGAAAACTTAAATGCATTAAGAGAAAAATCTAAAGAAAATTATCGTTTTTCAAGATGGATGGATGTACCAAAATAGAAACCATAACCAAGCTTTTGCAGCGGATCGCAAAAAGGCGCGCCCGCTGAAAAGCAGCGTTGGCACTTTATTTGAATATAACATGCCGATTATAATATTTGATTTAAGATCTGCCACTGGATATATTCTGAATCTTTAAAAGGGGATGTTTCTATGGACAAGAAACATGCACACTTGGTAATTATTCAAGGAGTTATAAATCGCCTTTCACAAAATTCCTTTCTGCTTAAAGGCTGGAGTGTCGTGCTTATCGCTGCCTTGTTTGCCCTTGCGGCCAAGGATTCGAATACTATGTTTGTCTATTTGGCATATTTTCCGTTGTTCGCTTTTTGGTTCTTAGATGGATATTTCCTCTGGCAGGAGCGTCTATATAGGAAGCTTTATGATAAGGTTCGCGTCATGGGTGAATCTGAAATTGACTTTTCAATGGATACCAGAGAGTTAGATACTTCAAAAGCTGCCTGGATTTCAGCTATTTTTTCCAAAACACTTATCGCATTTCATGGTGTGGTGTTCGGTTCGTTGCTGATAGTTATGATAATAATGATTGCGAAAGGGTGATCGAAAATGGCGAGAAGAGTTTTCTTTAGTTTTCATTTTGGCAATGATAATTGGCGAGCCAATCAGGTTAGAAATTCGTGGGTTACAAAGCCGGATCGCCAGTCTGCTGGTTTCTGGGATGCTGCAATATGGGAACAGGTGAAAAAGCAGAATGAAGAATCCATAAAACGATGGATTCGTGAACAAATGAAAAATACATCTGTTACGGTAGTGCTTATTGGGACTGAAACGTCCAAGCGAAAGTTTGTCCGCTATGAAATTCAACATAGCTGGGATAAGGATAATGGCATTATAGGAATTTATATACATCGTATTAAAGATCGTCTTGGAAATACCTGTTCAAAAGGGGAAGATCCCTTTGTGTCAATGGGCTGGAAAAGTTTTTATACATACGATTGGATTGAAGACGACGGTTACAACAATCTTGGATCATGGGTTGAGGCAGCAGCACAGCGTGTAGCAGGAAGAAAAAAATGAAAAATATTTTAGAACCCTATCGTTTTCAGTCTTCGTTACCCAACACACGATTATAAATGTGTTAGAGCTATAAAGGAAACTTTAAAATGGCAGAATTACCACATGTAGTAATTAGATATTCACATGACAATGTCAGGTATAAATTAAAAGTATTGGAGCATGCAAATCGCGTACGCAGAGAGGGAATTCGCAGGCTGAACCAGATTAAATAACCGGTCCACATATTGTGATAGAGAGGCACTGATATCGAAATTCGAGAGGTGGAGATGAGCGGCTATGAAACCGCAAGTTATTATCTACTTCTTATCATCAAACCGTTCGATGTCAGAAAAGATAAATTCAGAAAATAATAATAGGAGTAATCAATGAGTGATTCTATCACATGTTTCCTTTCTTACTGCTATGAAGATGTTGATAAAGATGCTGTGCGATACTTGCTGGATTATTTCAAAGAATATAATGACAAATTGAATGTATTATATGATGGAGATATTGATTACGGACGATCGTTCAAAGAGTTCATGGATGAGATTGAAACGGTAAATGGTGCTATTGTATTGTTTTCTCCTAATTACAAAAAAAAGGCTTTAAATCGCAAAAATGGAGTTTATTATGAATTAAAACAAATAAAAAGAAGATATGATAACGAAAGAGCGAGAAGAAGAAGAGGAGAAGTCAACAATAAAAATTTTGTCTTAATCCCCATTTTATTTTCTGGCTCCCTCGACGATTCAATCCCTCCTGGATTTGAAGACCTTAAATACATTGATATGACATCTTTCAATGTATTTAAAAACAAAAGCAATGAGATATGTATTGGAGATAATGATAGGAGAAAATATCATTGTCTTTTCAATAAGATAGCTGATCAACTGCTAATGATAAAGGCATATGACAGCAAAAAATACATAGATATAAGAAAAAAGTTACATGAAAAGCTATTTCGTAATCTAAAATCAGATTGGGGACTATTGGATGAGGAAAACATCCAGTGGCACAAGCACGCATTTGTAAAAACAAATGCTTTTGAAAAAATGAAAAAGCAGTCTGCATGCCTGCTCATTGGAAGAAAAGGGAGTGGCAAATCAACAATCACAAAATTTTTAGCATATCAATCAAAAGAAAAATACAAAGAGCACGATCCAATTATTGTTGATAAACTTCAACTTGAATATATATTTACTATCTTTGAATCCCCTAAGGTTGCGAATGATATTAAACACATATTCACAATTTCAAAATCATATTCTTTTGCTTGGGAATTATATTTATACCTTTATTGTATAAACGTAATTATTAAAGAATACCTAAAGGGAAGGATATCTGCGGAAAGAGGACAATATGTTTTTCCCTTAAAGAAATATATGTTAAATATGCTTGGAGATGAAAGATTTGATAATTTTTTAAAAAGTAGCGCATCATTCATATTTTGTTTAACATGCCTAAATGATTTTATTGATAAATGCATATATGAAGCTAGAAATGAAAAAAAATATTTCTATACTGACATACTCACGAAATTTACATTTGAGAACTTTTTGTTGTTTGGCTTAACAGAAGATGTATTAACAAATTTTGAAAGAATCATTGAAAAATGCACAAAAAAATTCTTAGTATCTCTTGATGGATTTGATCAATCATTTGATGAATATAGAAAAAGTACAGTTGAAAATTATAAGGACGAGAAAGATATAAAAAGAAGGACAAATAATGAAATCAATTGGTTGACCACTTTTTTAAACACAGTATTAAGGATAAAATCGAATCATGATCAGAAAACACTTTATTCGCTTATTGATTTTTGTGTTGCTGTTCCAACAGACAGATTTCTAGAAATAAGAAAAAAAGAAAGAGATTCATATATATATTCAGGACGCTATGCAACTCTTCGTTGGTCTGGTCCTGAATTAATTATATTACTAAGGAAAAGATTAGAGCTCTTGAGTGGGTATTATTGTGAAAGGAAAAAAGACAAAAACCCCCATGAGCTGCTACAGGAAGTAATGGAAAATGGCTTCAATGATTTGATTACTGATACAGTTATCAATATAGGTAAAATGGAATACCCAAAGCATATATTCTTAGAAGTTTTACGCCATACTTTTTGGAGACCTAGAGATATTTTGTGGTATTTTAGAAATATATTAGCGATGCATTCCGAAATGAGTAGAAGAAATAAAAAAATTACGGTTGATCAAGTTAAAAAAATAATTTCTGACACAACATTTAGAGTTATTGATGCGGAATTCATTGGTGAATTTCAAAAAAGTTTGGTCAATATTAGAAACGTCATTTCGGCGTTTAATCAAAGCGATAATATCTTGTCTTATGAACAAATTCAGCAAAAAATATATGATATAGACTTTTATTTTGCTTATGGAAAGGATGAGAATCTCAGTTTAAATGAAAAGATAGAATATTTATATAATTTAGGCTTTTTAGGTATTGTCGCCGATAAAAATTTTGTCAATAGATTTGGGCTTAGGTCAAATCATGTATTTTATTTCAATGAAGGTAGCCAAATGTTTAAGGGACAGGGGATGGAGGAGTCTGAACTAAAAATGCTTAATTACCTAATTCACCCAATGTTCTGTGAATATCTTAATTTAAATGTAAATGAAAAAACTTTGATCTTTAATTATACTTGGGATTATTTGTATGAAACTGAAGCGTATATTTTTACTTATGAATGATCTTTATTTAGAATTCATGGGATATTCATTAAACCCAGACAATATGCTAAGCTCTGAGTCTCCATCTTAAGAGAGGGACTGCCAATAAATCCAGATTCGGGTCAGACCTGCACATTGTCAAAATTCAGTTATTAACCAAATTACCTCCAACGTGGGAGTGGGGGACATCCTATAATGCTCCTGTCAAGAAAAAATATTCAAAATAATATAACCTTTCATATCAGCTAGTTACGATGCTCGAAAATTCTTGATACAGTTCAGCGTCAAGCCCATTGCGGACTTTTTGCAGTTTTCAGTGAGTTTCTCACCTTTTGTGAACTCTACACCTTATCGTTACGTTTATCCGGCATGCGACCCTGCCGGCCGCCGCCCATCATCCCTTATCCAGGTTGTAAAGTTCAGTGAGAGGCCCAGTATTGTCCCTCACGAGATCCAAAATTGGTCTCAACGTCCATAATCGAGCTCTCTCACTGATAAACTTGCATACTCTTATATGTTAAAATGACAACTACATTTCCCCTCAGAAGATAATCAAGATTCTCCATCAATTCTTAAAGTTTACAGCGACGCAGCCGCTTTCATCTTCATTGATTGCTTATTCTGAAGAACATCATTCCAATCCTGGCCTTCCTGAGGCGGCAAATCTAACGTAAATATCACGCCTGAATAACGTTCCTGGAATTGCCGGGTATATCCTTTTCCTGCTGGGTCATTGTCAAATGCAAGAAAGATATCCATTTTTTCTGAACTGTATTTTTTTATCAGACCATCAATCAACTTCCATTGGAAACGGCTAACCTGGCCGCCAATTGCAAAATACCGGGTTCGGTCGTTTTTATCACGGCGCAGTTTGGCATAGGAAAGTGCGTCAATCGGAGCTTCGCAAATCACGGCCCTTACATCACCTTCCTTCAAAATACTCCTCCACAGCCCTTTACGACCGCCTTTCGTGTAACATTTGAAATTATGATTCCGCTTTTCAATACCCGCTATCCCCTTAAAATCAAAGTACGGAAAACAAACATTCCCATACCGATCAATTCTTACGACGTCGGCAAACCGACCGGCCAAAATGGATTCAAGACCAATACCTCGACTTTCCAAGTAATCATGATGTCTTGTAATCGGCGTGGTGTCAGCGTACTCCAACGCCACTTTTTGTCGGTTCTTGGCGGCTGATCGAGGATTAGGTAAAGGGGCAGTATGGGAAAAAGAATCAATATTACAGCATAACGCTTTCCTCAGCTCTTTTCTTGTTTAACCAAGATTACAGCCGGTATGCTGCATTACAAAGTCAAGAATTGAACCCCCTTTGCCATGCCTGAAATCGTAATATACCCAATGCCCATCATAGCCCCGGCTCACAGCAATTTTGCCGTCATCAGCCTGGCGCCTGAGTACGACACATGTTCTGCTGGACTGGTTACGGTCAAGCTCCGTGTAATCGTAGTTCGGTGCATATTCCATCAGGCTGATTTCACTTTTAAATCGTTCAAGTTCTTCCATTTGAACTCCGGCGGTCTTATGTTGTTCATTCCTCAATGATGTTGCTTTAACTGCCGTCTTCATGGCCCCACTTTCTGATAGTGTGGTAATTATCCTGAGTAACCCCTCCGGCTTTGCCAGAGGTACCTGGCTGATGTTGGTCTCCTATAA
>Ga0222666_1000408_pt1 | contig 24920 bp, 21 predicted proteins | sample AntAcemetagen655_FD_181710 | JGI IMG/M metagenome (GOLD analysis project Ga0222666, IMG submission 181710) | Saline water microbial communities from Ace Lake, Antarctica - #655 | ecosystem: Environmental > Aquatic > Non-marine Saline and Alkaline > Saline | place: Antarctica: Ace Lake...
AATGGAAAATAGTTGTCCCCGATAAAGCTGGGGGGAGATTATTTGTGTTTTGAAACATGACGGGCATGAGTTCGTTGATGCTATAATTGGAGATATTTCTGACGGTTCTGGGTGTTGATTATTGGGATTTTTGAGAATGGAAAATAGTTGTCCCCGATAAAGCTGGGGGGAGATTATTTGTGTTTTGAAACATGACGGGCATGAGTTCGTTGATGCTATAATTGGAGATATTTCTGACGGTTCTGGGTGTTGATTATTGGGACTTTTGAGAATGGAAAATAGTTGTCCCCGATAAAGCTGGGGGGAGATTATTTATGTTTTGAAACATGACGGTCATGAGTTCGTTGATGCTATAATTGGAGATATTTCTGACGGTTCTGGGTGTTGATTATTGGGACTTTCTTGGTAGCCGCAACTTTTAAGTTGCGAAATTGTTATACCAGTCAACGCAGGCTAAAGCCTGCGGCTACCAAAATTGAGGTTTGCGTTCAGGCACTATTTTGCGAAGATTCGCGAGCGGCGCAAAATGACCTGCGGTCATCGCAGGGTAAAATTCGCGGTTAAATAAGTTGCTATAAAGGAAAGAAAATGAAAAAGGTGGAACTGTTTTTAGCTCTTGTCATGGGAGTTCTTTTTGTCTTTCCAGTTCTTGGTCTATCCGCGGAAGGTGAAGATACCGCACAGGAATTGAACAAGAAGGCTTATTTTCTGGTTCGGCAGGCTCGCAAGGCTCTCTATCAGGAGGAGGAGCGGACGGCGTATGATAACTTTGTTAAGGCGGCTGAAGTATATGGAGAGATCACCCGGCTATTTCCGGAGTGGCAGGCGGATTCCATCGCGACCAAGATTGAGAAGTGCCGGAAAGAAGCCGATGAGATTGGGCGGAGGATATTCAAGTTGCCGGATGGATATATTGAGATTAAACGGGATATGACCAGGGAAGGAAGCCGTTATGATAAAGGGAGGATTGACGCGGCCAAAGTTAAGAAGATCGGAGAAAATCAGTATGAGGTTGGGGGGAACACGGTTACTCTGGTTGAGGAGGGTCCTCTTCGGGGAGCGTCATGTTCTTGTCCTGATTATACCTATCGGGGAAGAAAGTTCGGATTTGCCTGCCGGCATATCTGGGCTGTTGTTTTCAATGAAAAACTTTTAAAACAACAGTAATTTTTACGAAGAAAAAATTATGAGCAGGATAAGATTGTTACCGGAGGCGGTGGTTAACAAGATTGCCGCGGGAGAGGTGGTGGAGCGTCCGGCTTCGGTGGTCAAGGAACTGGTGGAGAACTCGCTGGACTCGGGGGCGAACTCCATCCGGGTGATTATTAGAGGAAGCGGGAGGAGAGATATCCGGGTGGAGGATGACGGATGCGGGATGGAACGGGACGATCTGATGCTGGCTTTTGAGCGGCATTCTACCAGCAAACTGAGAGATTTTCCGGATCTGGAAGAACTCTCAACGCTGGGATTTAGAGGAGAAGCTCTCCCCAGTATTGCCGGGGTATCGGACCTCCTGATTACTTCCCGGACGGCTGATTCTCCTGCCGCGGCCCGGCTCCATATCTTCGGCGGCACCATCAAGGATCTCACCGAGGTCGGCGCGCCGGTGGGAACAGTGGTGGAGGTGAAGAGGCTCTTCTTTAATACCCCGGCCCGGCGGAAGTTTTTAAAGAGTGATCGGACGGAACTGGCGCATATTATAGCCCGGGTTATCGATTATGGTTTGGCCCATCCGGAGGTTGCCGTTTATTATTCCCGGGATGACGAGACAATTCTGGATCTCCCGGTTAGCTTATCTCTTCGGGAACGGCTGGCGGATATCTGGGGGGGCGAGATAGCCGGTTCTCTGGTCCCGATTCAGGAATCCGGAGAGGGGATTTCGGTGAGCGGGTTTATTATACCGCCAGATTTATCCGTCTCGGTCCGGAAAGGGGTTCATCTCTTCATCAACCGGCGTCCGGTTCAGGATCGGATGCTCTATGGCGCGGTGATGGAAGGCTGTCAGCCTCAGCTTCCGGGAAGGCGCTACGCGACCGGGGTGATATTTGTGGAAATATCCGGACGCTCGGTGGATGTGAATATTCATCCGGCAAAGCGTGAAGTAAGATTTTCTCATCCGCTCCTGATCAGGAACCTGGTTGTCCAGGCGGTTCGGAACGCGGTGCGTAAATCAAGCTCTGGTCGCACTGTTTATAGTCCTCGGTCATCTGTATCCAATGATAAAATAGCCGAGCCCGGTTCGATGGATGGATACATCGCCCCAGTCCAGACCGAGGTTCCACTTTCCTTTTTCCGGTCGCCCCGGAGTGTGGCCGAGGAAGGATCAGTCCATAAAGCCGGCCCGGCGCGCGCTGTCTCGGGATCATTTCGTGTTCTGGGCCAGCTGGCCAGACGCTATGTTGTGGTAGAATCAGAGGGCGGACTTATTATTGTGGATCAGCACGCGGCTCACGAACGAATTATTTATGAACGCTTCCGCGGAGCTTTTCGGGAGCGCAAGATAGAGATACAGAACCTTTTAGCGCCGATTAATCTGGATCTGGACCCGCTCCGGGCAGCTCTTCTCTCTGAAGAGATTCCCCTTCTCAAACAGCTTGGCATTGAGATTGAGCCATTCGGGAAGAATTCTTTCATCATAACCGCTCTTCCGGCAATTTTTTCAGGATGGAGCCGGGAGGAATTGGTTCTGGAGTTCATCGATGAAATGGGAGATGAAGGAAGTAAGCCTGATGATCCCAGGGAAGAGATCATCATCCGGATGTCCTGCCTAGCGGCGGTTAAAGCCAGAGCGAAATTGGCTTCGGTTGAGCTGACCCGGCTGATGGAAGATCTCCTGGCATGCGAAGACCCGGAGCATTGTCCACATGGGCGGCCGACGATGATCGTTGATTCATGGGGGGAGCTGGAGAAGAGGTTTGGAAGGAGGTAAAAGAAGTGCCTTAAGTGCCTAAAGTGCGCTAAAGTGCCTTCCTCCGTCGCTAAAGCTATGGCGGATAAAAATGTTGTTGCTTCGCCCCGCCACGCTCACTTTCGGCCAGTATTTATCGAAAGGAATGAAGATTCAACATTGAACGTCGAATATAAACGAAGATAAATACTGAACCAGCCGTCGCTAAAGCTATGGCGGGCAGGCTGTTCAACTTTCAACCAGCCGTCGCTAAAGCTATGGCGGGCAGGCTGCTCAACTTTCAACCAGCCGTCGCTAAAGCTATGGCGGGCAGGCTGCTCAACATTCAACGTTTTGAAGAAGACACTTATTATTCTGGGGGCTACGGCGGTGGGGAAGACGGAGGTTTCTCTGCTGCTGGCGGAGCGGATTGGAGGGGAGATTGTCTCGGCGGATGCTTTCCAGGTTTATCGGGGGATGGATATCGGCACCGCTAAACCCGGTCCGGCTGATCTCTCCCGGATTCCTCACCATATGATTGATATTCTTGAAATCAGCGAGCAATACAGTGTGTCCCGGTTTCGTTTGCTGGCTCTCTCCGTGATCGAAGATATCCGGAGGAGGAGATCAATCCCAATGGTGGTTGGAGGATCCGGACTATATATTAAGGCTCTGGTAGATGGGCTATTTGAATCTCCCCCCGCTGATCAGGAATACCGGGATTTCCTCTGGAATGAAGAAGCCGCGAAAGGACCGGGATATCTGCATAACCTGCTTGCGCAAGAGGATCCTGCCAGCGGTGATAGGATTCATCCCAATAATATTAAGAGAGTGATTCGGGCACTGGAAGTATTGAAATTGACCGGAGTTCCTATTTCACGGTGGCAGAAGCAATGGGTGAATGGAAAAGATGAACATCGAACCAGCCTCCGCCAAGGCTACGGCGGGCAGGCGCCGAACATCGAACTTCGAACTTCGAACGATACCGAGCCTTGCCAACCGTCAACCGTCAACCGTCAACCGTCAACTTTCTTTCCCTATCTCCTGATTGGATTACGCCGCGAACGGAAAGACTTGTACAACCGGATTAACCTCAGAGTTCTGGAGATGTTTGATCTTGGTCTGGTGGATGAGACACGGGAGTTGTTGAAGAAGGGGCTTCTGGAGAACCGGGTCGCTTGCCAGGCCCTGGGGTACATGGAAGTCCGGGGTTATCTGGCCGGGGAGTATGACCGGGATGAAGCTATAAAACGCTTGTCCACCAAGACCCGTCATTTCGCGAAACGCCAGCTCACCTGGTGGCGGCAGGAAGATCGAATTCAGTGGATTGATATTGCGGAAGATGATCGGGCGGATAAGATAGTAAATAGGATAATGGAAATAGTATAATATTTTTTCCGAAGGAAAAATAATGATTGAGGTTGGGGAAGAAACTGGGAAAACGGAGAGAGCGCTTCTGGTGGGGCTTGAGCTTCTACGGGATAACCGATGGGATATCGATGACCTGCTGGCGGAACTCTCACAACTGGCCCGTACTGCCGGGATGGAGGTGGTGGGGAGTAATGTCTCCCGCCGGTTAAAGCCTAATCCGGCCACTTATATCGGGACCGGGAAGGCGGAAGAGATTGGTCAGCTCTGCCGGGACGATGACGTGGCGATTATTCTCTTTAATGGAGATCTCTCTCCGGCGCAGCTCCGCAATCTCCAGGACGCGACCGGAGTGATGGTGATGGATCGAACCGAGCTGATTCTGAAGATATTCGCGCAGCGGGCCCGGACCAGGGAGGCCTGTCTCCAGATCGAACTGGCGCAGCTCCATTTTCAGCTCCCCCGGGTAGCCGGGGCCTGGACACATCTCTCCCGTCAGAAGGGAGGGATGAAAGGAACCCGGGACGCGGGAGAGAAACAGGTAGAGATGGATCGAAGGATTATTCGGACCAGGATCCACCAACTGGAGAAAGAGGTAGATGTAGTCCAGCGGCAGCGGGAGGCACAGAGAAAGCGCCGTAACCGGACCCGGATACCGGTTGTCTCGATAATCGGGTATACCAATTCCGGCAAATCCACCCTGCTAAACTCCCTGACCGATGCGTTGGTTCCGGCGGAGGATAAGCTCTTTGCCACGCTCGATCCGATTACTCGAAAGGCAACGCTCCCCTCCGGCCGGACGGTTCTATTCAGTGATACGGTCGGGTTTATCCGTAATCTTCCCCATAATCTGATTAACGCCTTTCGGGCGACACTGGAGGAGGTCCGAGAAGCGGATCTTCTTATTGAAGTTCTGGATCTTTCACATCGGATGGTCTGGAAACAGAAAAAGGCGGTGGAAGAGGTCTTGAAAGAACTGAAAGCCGATGAGAAGCCGATGATAGTGGCGCTGAATAAGATGGATCTGGTCAGGGATAAATTTCTCCTGGCTGAAGCAAGATCCCGCCTCGATGGAGGAGTTCCGATCTCAGCCCTGAAGCGGACCGGCCTGGATGAACTTCTTCAGGCAATCGACGATCAACTGGATGGCCCCCGCCGGAATTATCGATTTTTGATTCCGCAGAGCCGACAGGATCTGATCTCCCATCTCTATCGGGAAGGACAGGTTGTCAGGATCGATTACCATCAAAATGATATTTATGTGGAGGTCCTGACCGAAGATCGGTTATTGGGGGGCGCTCGGGGGTTTCTTTTGCAGGGATGAGGAGGGATAGATAAGGACTGAACTTCGAACGTCGAACGTCCAACTTCGAACGTCGAACGTCGCTTTGGCGAGCCAGTTACGGGCAACTGCCGGCAGATAGGGAGAAGAGAGAGGACAGATAAAGACTGAACATAAAACAAAGGAAGAAGCAGGGAGGAGAAGGGAGGAGCGGGGACTAGACAGGAAAGTTATCAGTAAACAGTGATCAGTAATCAGTCCGGCCACTGAGCTAACTAACCACTAACTACTGGTTTTTAGGCAGGACGATTACAGGCAGGACGATTAAAAAGCAGAAAAATTGAGGAAGGACTAATAGAGTACAATAGTTCCGGCCGCAATGGTCCTGTCTCAAAAAGTCCCCGAAGTGAGGTAAATAGTCCTGCCTGCAATGGTCCTGTCATAAAAAAGGGGGTGAGGTCGAGGCATCTCAGATAAATGTTCGATGTCTCCGCTTTGCTCCGAGGGTAATCGTCTTGTCAAGAAAGGGTCCGAGGTAAAGGAAGTTTTTAACCAGAAATAGCTGAAAGATATTTCCTCTTGCTTAAATAAAATAATTCTCTACTATATAAATTAGATTATTATAAATAAATAAAATGATATAGATATTCCGTAAGGAAATTAAAATTTTCCGAAGGAAAATTTTAAGGAGGTTGTAATGATATTTGATCGTATTCTGGGGATGTTCTCGTCGGATATGGGGATCGACCTCGGTACAGCGTCGACCCTGGTATTTGTCAAGGGGCGCGGTATCGTGCTCAATGAACCGTCCGTGGTAGCTATTCAGAAAGGGACTAATCGTGTGCTGGCGGTAGGCGAAGAGGCAAAGAATATGCTGGGGAGAACCCCCGGGAGTATTGTCGCCATTCGTCCTCTGAAAGATGGGGTGATCGCTGATTTCGAGATTACTGAAAGTATGCTTCGATACTTCATCCGGAAGGTCCATAACCGGAAGGCTTTAATTCGCCCCCGGATCGTGGTGGCGATTCCCTCGGGAATCACTGAAGTTGAGAAACGGGCCGTAAAAGATTCCGCCGAGCATGCGGGGGCCCGAGAAGTATATCTAATCGAAGAACCGATGGCCGCGGCTATCGGGGTAGGACTTCCGGTTCAGGAAGCCGCCGGTAATATGATAGTCGATATCGGGGGAGGAACTTCCGAGGTGGCGATTATCTCATTGGCCGGGATTGTATTCAGCCGTTCGGTTCGGGTTGGCGGTGATGAACTGGATGAAGCAATTATCCAGTATTTAAAACGAACCTATAATCTCCTGATCGGTCCCCGGATGGCAGAGATGATCAAGATAAATATTGGTTCGACCTATCCCCTGGAAGAGGAATTGACAATGGAAGTTAAGGGCCGGGATCTGGTCGCCGGGCTTCCCAAGACCATGACTGTCAACTCCGAGGAGATCCGGGAGGCGATGGCGGAACCTATCTCTACGGTTATAGAAGCGGTACGGATCAGTCTGGAGAGATGCCCTCCCGAACTATCCGCCGATCTGGTTGATAGGGGAATGGTCCTGGCCGGCGGCGGGGCTATGCTCCGGGGACTGGATAAGCTATTGAGCGAAGAGACCGGACTCCCGGTTAATATTGCCGATGAGCCGATCGAGTCAGTCGTTCTGGGTACAGGGAAGGTATTGCAGGAACTTCGATTTTTGAAGAGAATCGAAGTGGATGAAAAATCCACGTTGTAGCAGGGGTAAAGTACCATGAGGCGGATTGTCATTGTGGCGGTGGTGGGTCTTTCTTTAATTGCTATTCTCAGTCTCTCTGCTTCCGTATCCTCATCACTTAAGATCTCCATTGTAGAACTCCTATCTCCCCTCCAGAGTATTGTTCATGAAGTCTTTCTGCCCGTAGGTTCTCTGGTAAAGAATATCGGCCGGATAATTCAGGCTGCCAGAACTAATCCTGTATTGGAAGATCGGGCGGATTCACTGGGAAGGGAAGTTGTCAGATTGAGAGAGGTGGGGGAAGAAAATCAGGCGCTGAGATCTCTGTTGGAATATGAACGGGAAGAAAGTTGTAGCGGGGTTGTTGCCCGGGTCATCGGACGGGATCTTTCTCACTGGAATCAGAGTATCCTGATCAATAAAGGAGGAGCGGACGGAGTAGTTAAAGAGGCGGCTGTAATATCGGCCCAGGGAGTGGTGGGTAAGATTATCGAGGTAGCTCCGCATCTGAGTCGGGTGCTTCTGATTATAGACCGGACCAGCGGGGTCGGGGGGATAATTCAGGGATCCCGCCAGACCGGGATTGTGGAAGGGACAACCGGTGGAGGTTGTGTCATTAAGTATCTTCCCCGTCGACTTCCTGTCTCTCCCGGTGAAGTTGTCATCACTTCCGGTCTGGGACAGGTATATCCCCCCGGTCTTCTCATCGGAACTATCAGCATAGTCTATGAAGAGGAGTTCGGACTCTATAAATCCGCCGAACTGAAACCGTCTGCTCGATTTAATCAGCTGGAACTGGTGATGGTGTTGAAATGAAGTGCCTTTGAGCAAGTGCCTAAAGTGCCTTAAGTGCCTAAAGTTGGAAGTTGTCGCTTTCGCCTGGCTTTCCGGTATGCGAGGTGAGGCGACAACTTTAGGCACTTAAGGCACTTTAGGCACTTATAACTTTTTTTAACGCACTTAAGGCACTTTCAACTTTTTTCAAAAGGCACTTTTAACTTCACCCGAGCTGAAAGCGAGGGTTCTAAATATTATGAGTATTACGGTTCGGCGACCAGTTCATCATTTCAGCCCTATCCGGTGGAGAAAATGGCGTCTCAGGTTTATATTATTTCTCCTCCTTCTGGGATCAGTGATTATTCAGGGTGCCGCGGGATCGGTGGTTTTCTTTTCTTTCCGTCCCGATCTGGTATTGATTATCGTAGTTTATTGGGCGCTGAAGAAAGATCCGTCCGGCGGCTGGTTCATCGGGATGGCGGGAGGATTCATGATCGACCTTTTCTCCTCCGGGATGCTGGGGCTTCACACCCTGGCGTTGGCTACAGTAGGACTGCTGGTAGCTTTTTTCAGTAACCCGCTTTATCAGACACATCTCTCCACCCGGGTAGTCATGGTGGGGATATCATCGGTTAGTTACAGTATTTTATATTACTTACTGCTTCTTATTTTTTCTGCGCCGCCATCCTGGAGTTATCTCTGGAAGGCCGTGCTCATCCCATCTGCCTGGCAGACTATACTGGTTGCTCCTCTCTGGCTATGGATGATTGATCGTGCGTTGGGAAAAGACGATAAAGATAAGGGACGTTGAAGAATAAAGACGTTGAAGATAAGGGACGTTGAAAAGAAAAAACGTTAAAGATCGTTAAAGACCGTTGAAAAAATTATGTTTTGAAAAAGGATATTACCTTCTGGCTCGAGCGGGATTTTACGAAAGCTGGGAAGGCTAGGTGGAAGCGAACAACTTTAGGCACTTTAGCGCACTTTAGGCACTTAAGGCACTTCAGAACGCAGCCCGAACGAAGTGAGGGTAAGTTCTATTATGAATAAATCGATTGATTCACGGTTGCGGATATTAGCGATAATCCTGATTGTCTGGGGGGGGATTATTGTGGTATCCCTCTGGTATATGCAGGTGGTAAAGGGAGAGGGATATAGCCGGAAAGCAGCCCGAAACCGGACTCGCCTGGTGCGTATATCTCCCCCCCGGGGGACCATCTTTGATCGCAATGGTGTGGTGCTGGCCGATAATCGACCCAGTTTTGATGTGATGGTTAACCCGACCGAAGTTGAAGATCGGGAGAAGCTGATAAGAAGCCTCGGTGATATACTGGGTATCACACCGGATATTCTCTCCCAGCGGATGGATACCTTCCGGGAACGCCCCTTCGAACCGGTGCGATTGGTTGCCGACATAGGAATGGAGTCAGCTACTATTCTGGAAGAGATGAGTCCAGCTCTCCCCGGGATCGATGTCCAGGTCAACCCGATCAGGCATTATCCTTACGGCTCCGCCATTGTACATATTGTCGGATATGTCGGCCAGATCAATCCCAGAGAACTGAAGAGGCTCTCCGGTACCGGTTATCGGGCCCAGGATGATATCGGAAAGATGGGGGTTGAGAAAGCTTATGATCATTATCTCAAGGGAGTCGCCGGGGTAGAGCAGCTGCAGATCAACGCAAGGGGGTATCGGGATAAAGTCCTGGGCAGAAAGGAACCCCAGCCGGGAGATGACATCTATCTGGCTCTGGATATCCGGGCCCAGCTGATTTTAGATGAACTGATGGAAGGATGGAGCGGCGCGGCGGTGGCTCTGGATCCGCGCAATGGGGATCTTCTGGCTATGGTCAGTCATCCCGCCTTTGATCCCAACAGGCTGATTCGACCGGTCATGAAGGAGGACGCGGATATCGTATTCTCTAATCCCAACGCTCCTATTTTAAACCGGGCATTGGCGGGGGAATATCCGCCCGGGTCTCCTTTTAAGTTGGTAGTAGCCATGGCTGGTTTAAGTTCCCGGGTTGTCTCTCCCAGTACAACTTATGACTGCAGTGGTTTCTTCAACCTGGGGCAGAGTACCTTCCGCTGCTGGCGCCCCTCCGGCCATGGTCCGGTTAATGTTCAGGAGGCGATCCAGCACTCATGTAATATCTATTTTTATAATCTGGGTCTGGAGCTGGGTGTCGACCGGATCTCTAAATTTGCCCGAGCTATAGGGTTTGGCGGTATCTCGGGGACGGAGATTGGAGGTGAGCGGCCCGGTCTTGTTCCCGATCGGAGTTGGAAAAAGCGGATTCTCAAAGAATCCTGGTACCCAGGAGATACGGTTAATATGTCAATCGGGCAGGGATATTTGCTGGTTACGCCGCTCCAGATGGCTGGGTTGGGATCTATAATCGCTAATAAAGGTACCCTCTACCGGCCGGGAATTATAGAAAGGATAACTTCCCCGGCGGGAGAGGTAATTAAGGAATCGGATTCAATCGTATGGAAGCAGATTGATCTTCCGGCGGAAATTCGCCGGGAGATACTGGGGGGAATGATCCGGGTGGTTAATGCTGAGCATGGCACCGGCCCGGCGGCGGCTCATCCTGATATTACAGTGGCGGGAAAGACCGGGACGATACAGGTTGGAAGAGCTCCGGAATACACGACACACGGCTGGTTTCTGGCCCTGGCGCCGGCCGAGAATCCGGAGGTGGTCCTGGCAATTATTTTAGAAGGAGCGGAGTCCGGCGGCCGGGATGTGGCCCCATTAGCGGGGGAGTTCTTCAAGCGATATTGGGAGTAGAACATAGCACTCACTTCGTTCGGGCTATGCTCTAAAGTGCCTTAAGTGCCTAAAGTGCGCTTAAGTGCCTAAAGTTAAAAAAGCCCCGGCAATAGAATGGGATTCAACGATCTTTAACGTCCTTTATCTTCAACATTCTTATTTTTCAACGTTAGCGCCGAAGGCGCTAAATCAATGAATTTATTCAGAATCTTAAAATATATCGACTGGTATCTGCTGATTGTAGTGTTACTGCTCTCCGCGATCGGTACGATGGCTATATATAGTGCTTCTTACCAGTTGAGCGCTGATACCGGGACTCTCTTTTTCAGGAGACAGGTCTTCTGGCTGGCTCTGGGGCTTTTTTCTTTTTTCGTTCTGGCGGCGGTTGATTACCGCAGAGTGGTAGAGCATGCCTACCTCCTGGGTGGAATTACAACGGTCTTACTGCTGGTTATTGTGGTGCTGGGAGAGAGCAGATTCGGCGCTCGGCGCTGGATCCAGCTGGGAGGTTTTACTATTCAGCCATCGGAGTTCGCCAAGATAACTCTGGTCTTAATGCTGGCTCATTATCTCTCGTATAAATCCGATCGCTATGAGCGCTGGTCTTTCATTTTAATTCCCGGCCTGCTGGCCGCGATACCGGCCATTCTGATCCTTAAACAGCCTGATCTGGGTACCGCTATGATATTTCTCCCGTTAACTCTGGGGATGATCTATGTCGCGGGCGGGAGGATGAAATATATATTAATTATCCTGCTGGTTCTGGCGATTCTTGCTCCAGTCTCCTGGTACGCGCTCAAGGATTATCAGAAGAGCCGGCTGGTGGTATTTATTAATCCTGAACTTGATCCATCCGGGGCCGGGTACACCATTATTCAATCTAAGATAGCAATTGGTTCCGGTGGAGTATGGGGTAAGGGATGGTTGTCGGGGACCCAGAATATGCTGAGTTTCTTACCGGAACGCCAGACTGATTTTATATTCTCGGTTGTGGCGGAAGAGGGCGGGTTTGTCGGGTGCATGGTGATACTGGCACTGTATGGTCTGCTATTCATCCGTCTCTTTGTCATGGCGCATAAATCCCGGGAACCGGCCGGTAAGCTTCTGATTACGGGAGGGATACTGGTTTTAGCCAGTCATGTGGGAATAAATATCGGGATGGCCGCAGGCCTTCTTCCCGCGACCGGACTGCCCCTGCCTTTGATCAGTTATGGGGGGTCGGTGACCACGACTGTATTAATAATCCTGGGGTTATGCGAGAGTGTTTACGCGCATAGGTACTATTATTAGTTAGTAAGTAAGTTGTAAGTGCCTAAAGTGCCTTAAGTGCCTAAAGTTGTTCGCCTCACCTCGCATTCCGGTAGAGCCAGGCGAAAGCGACAACTTTAGGCACTTTAGCGCACTTTAGGCACTTAAGGCACTTTCTATATGAATATAAGAAAAAAATTAGAGGAGAAGATCCTTCCTTTTGTCCGTCGTCCGGCTCGGTATATCGGGGGGGAGATTAATTCTGTATTCCGTCCTGATGCAGGGGTCAGGCTACTGCTAAGCTATCCTGACATTTATGAATTGGGGATGAGCCATCATGGCCTGAGGATCATATATGATATTGTCAATCGCCTGGAGTGGGCATCAGCCGAACGAGCCTTCGCGGTATGGATGGATATGGAAGAGGGTATGCGCCGAAATGGTATTCCTCTCTATTCACTTGAGTCTTTTACCCCTGCCGCCGAGTTCGATATCTGGGGATTCTCTCTTCAGGTGGAGCTTACCTATACCAACATTATCTCCATGTTGGATCTGGCTGGAGTGCCTCGTCGGGCAAGTGATCGTCTCTGGCCTGACTATCCATTGCTCTTAGGCGGAGGAGTAGGAACATTTAACCCGGAGCCGCTGGCGAATTTCTTTGATATTTTTTTGATCGGAGATGGAGAAGAAGCAGTTGTAGAACTGCTGGCCGCTTATAAACAATTTCAGGATAAGAGAGAAGGAGATCCGGGTATGGGGAAAGAGGAACTCTTGAAATTCCTGGTTGCCACGGTACCGGGTGTCTATGCTCCGGCACTTTATAAAGTGGAGTATGATAAATCAGCCCGATTCAGGGTGATTCATCCGATTGAGCCGGGAATTCCGGAGCGGATAGAGAGGAGGATACTGCGGGATATTAACAGTTCCAGAATAGATAATCCCCTGGTTCCGATTACCGAAATTGTACATGATCGAGGAGTGGTGGAGATAATGAGGGGGTGTAAGCGGGGTTGTCGATTCTGTCATGCCGGCTGGACCGGTCGCCCGGTGCGTCTTAAAGATGAGGAGGTTGTTATCCTGCAGGCGGAGAAGCTGGTGGATGAAGCCGGTTTTGAAGAGGTATCGCTCCTTTCTCTCTCCACCGGTGATTATCCGGGAATAGGTGAGTTGATGGAAAAATTGTCACCTCAACTGGCCGGGAAGAAGTCTCGACTATCTCTTCCTTCTTTGAATGTGGCTTCTGTCAATGAAAGAATGTTCCGGGAGTTGACCAGGATGAAAAAGAGCGGGATTACCCTGGCTCCGGAAGCTGGAAGCGTCCGGTTACAACGGGTGATCAATAAAGTTCTGGATGTAGATTCTCTCTTTCAGGCCGGTCGGGAACTGAAGAAACTGGGTTGGCGTACGATCAAGCTCTATTTCATGATTGGACTTCCTACTGAAACGGAAGAAGACATTATCGCTATGGCGGATATCATCAATCGGTTCTCCGGCTGGGGAGGACGGCTGAATGTGTCGATATCTAATTATGTCGCGAAGCCCGCGACCCCATTTCAATGGGTGGTAACGGAATCCGCCGGGGCAATTATTCGGAAGAAGAGTATTCTGCGGCGTGCGGTTAAATCCGGGAAGGTAAAGCTGAAATTTCATCCGGTGGAGTTAAGCCAATTGGAAGGGGTATTCGCCCGTGGCGACCGGCGCCTGGGGGAGGTGCTGGAGGCTGCTCGGGATGAAGGGTGCAATTTTGATGGTTGGAGTGAATGTTTTAATAAAGAAGGTTGGGATAGAGCGTTTAAGCGTGCCGGAGTTGATATGGAATGGTATCTATCTCCCGGGTATGAATACGATGATCCGCTTCCCTGGGATCATATTGGAACCGGGGTTTCGAAGGAGTTGCTGGCTCGAGAGGCGAGGAAAGCGTTTGAGTGAGGAGGGAGGAGCAGGGATGAGAAAGGAGAAGCAGGGAAGAGCAAGGAATGGCACGGATGAGCAGGGAGAAGTAGGGAGTAGCAGGGGATGGCAGGGATTAGGAGGGAAGGGGCCAGCGACGGCGGCGAAAAGGATGAACATTCAACCAGCTTTCGCTAAAACTACGGCGGGCAGGACGTTCAACCAGCTGGCGCTGGCGGTCAAGGCGCTCAAATTTTGCTCGCATCCCGATTTAATCGGGGCAACGTTCAACTAAAATAGAACCCGGATTAAAGACTGAACGTCGAACATCGAACCAGCCTTCGCGAAAGCTTCGGCGGGCAGTGCGCCCAACTTTGAACGTCGAACTTCGCGTAATTCGCGAAATTAGTAGTTCTTAAAAGGGGCCGAGGCAGGGGGAGCAATTAGTGTGGTCCACAAAATGCCCGCGGCATCGCGGGTTAAAAATTAGTATAATTAGTGGACTGTTAAGAGCTCGGGGTGGGTAGAATAAAAAATGAAGTTACGATTAATATACTTCAAAACCGGTCTGATCCGATTCACATCCCACCGGGATTTGATGCGGATATTATTCCGGGCATTCTCCCGAATCGAACTTCCGATTCGCTACTCGGAGGGCTACAGTCCCCATCCCCGGGTGACCTTCTGCCCTCCGCTCAAGGTGGGGATGGAAGGGTTTAATGAGGTGATAGAGATCCATCTTACCGAGTTGGTTGAGACGGATGAAATTATTGTTAGTTTAAATGATGTATTACCGGTGGGGATGAAGATAGAAGGCGCGTTTCTGCCGCCGGAAGATTCGCCGTCACTCGGTAAGTTGATTAGAGAGGTTGAATATCGCGTATATCTCTCCGATTCGGTTCGGGTGACGAATTGGGATATCGAAGAATTTATGGCTAAGACGGAAGTGCCTCTGGAGTATGTAAGAAAGGGAGAGATCAAGATTATTAATATCCGTCGGGGGGTAGAGCAATTGGAGTATACCGTTCTCGATGGAGAGAGAGAATCTCTCAACATGCTTCTCTCCCTGGATGAAAATAATCGCCCGTATGATGTTCTCGCCGCATTATCGGGGGTGGAGCGTGAATATCTGGTCGGCTTGAGATGGCAGAGATTGGGGTTCTATCTACCAGCTTATAAAGGAAGAAAGAGGTTGCTTATTAAGTAGATCCAGATAATCTATTGAATATATTAATACCAAAGGAAAATATTAATGAGTAAAGAAATAATAATTAACTGTCACCCTAATGAGAATCGGGTGGCGGTACTTGCTGATGGAAAAGTTGAACAGTTTTATCTGCAACGGGATGAGAAACAGAGTCCGTTAGGCAATATCTACAAAGGGAGAGTCAGCACCATTCTCCGTGGTCTGGGGGCGGCATTTGTCACCATTGGATTGGATAAAGATGGTTTCCTGCCCCTGAGTGAGATGGCCCGGTCCTCATCGATCTGGGAGGACGAGATTGAAGATGAACCGGATCAGCGGAATCAGCGGGGACCGAAAAAATCGATTCGCACTATAGAGCAGATCCTTCAAAAAGGACAGGAGATCATAGTACAGGTGGTGAAAGAGCCGATCGGGAGTAAAGGTGCCCGGTTGACAACCCAGATCAGTCTTCCAGGACGGTATCTGGTTTTAACTCCCCTGGAAAAGAGAATAGGAGTCTCCCGAAAGATCAGCAATAGAGAACAGCGGTCACGTCTGCGGAAGATAATGATGGAGCTTGATCCTTCGAAAGAAGCCGGTGTTATTGTTCGTACCGCCGCCGCCGCGGCAACCAAGAAAAACCTCAAAAAAGATCTGACATATCTTTTGAATACCTGGAAATCTGCTCAGAAACAGGATAAGAAGTCTAAGGCCCCCGCGCTCTTGCATGAGGAATTGGGGCTGGTATTGAGGGTAATCCGTGATTCTCTCTTAAGCGATGTCAAAGATATTACCGTTGATTCAAAATCGGAATTTAAGAAGATCAATCGTTTTCTGGCCAGTTTTTCTCCCCAGACTCAGTCCAAACTTGTTTACTACCGGGGACGCAAGCCTCTCTTTGATAAATATAATTTGGAGAAGGAAGTAGCTAAACTATTTAATCCGAAGATATGGTTGAAGTGCGGTGGGTATCTGGTCATCAACCAGACGGAAGCCCTGGTCGCGGTGGATGTTAATACCGGGAAGCACAAGGGAAAGGGTGGCCAGGAAGAGACGGTCTTGAGGGCCAATCTGGAGGCGGCGGAGGAAGTGGCAATACAATTGCGGCTTCGGAACCTGGGGGGAATTATAGTTATTGATTTTATTGATATGTCTTCCCGGAGATATCAGAAACAGGTTCTGTCGGTATTATTGAAGGGATTGAAGAAGGATAAAGCCCGGACTAGGGTCCTGCCATTCTCGGATTTTGGACTGATCCAATTGACCCGTCAGAGAGAGGAAGAGAGTTTCTTGCAAAAAGTCTATGAGACCTGCCCCTATTGCCGGAGTCTGGGTGTCGTCAAGTCTCTCTTCAGTCTTGGCCTGGAGATCGAGCGAAAACTTCGGACGGGCGCGTATGAGTATTCCAAGGTGAAGAGATTTCGGATTGAAGCCGCGCCTGAACTGGCCCGGTATCTTCTGGAAGAAGGTTGGGGTCAGTTGCGTCGGTTTGCCCGGCGTCGGGGGATCAGGATTAGTATCATCGATAACGCGGAACTCGGGTTCCAGGAATATAGAGTATGGGCTCTTTCCAGCAGTGGACAGGAGATGGTGTAATAATTGAGTTGACAGAATAAATATACTTACTTAGATTTGATTCAAAATGGAGGAATAAAGATGAATTTTGCGGTTGTAGAGATCGCCGGGAAGCAATTCCTGGTACAAGAAAATGAAATAATAGAAACACCGAAATTACCCGGTGTGACCGGGGATCAGATTTCTTTCCCCCGGGTCCTTCTTTATTGGGATGGAGAGAAGGCTTCAATAGGACGCCCTATTCTCAAAGGATTTTCTGTTGAGGGGAGAATTGTTAAATTTGATAAATACGATAAGATAGTTGTCTTTAAATTTAAAAGACGGAAAGATTCTCATCGAAAAAGGGGCCACCGTCAGGATTTCTGCACGGTTGCAATCGAGAAGATAATCATCCCGGGGAAAGCCGATAAGAAGCAGCTTGAAGAAAAAAGTGCTGAAGCTCCAAAGAAGAAGTCGGTGAAAAAAGCATCCCCGGCCCCGGCCACGAAGAAAGAGAAGAAAGCACCGAGCAAAAAGCCGGCAGCTCCGAAGAAACCGGCAGCAAAAAAGAAATTATCGAAGGATGATTGAACTATTTTTGTGATACAGCAATTTAACTATAGTGGTTATTTCGTTTAATTGGCAATATCTGAACAATAAATATTAAAAACTAAAAAATATATTACTCAGCTCCATCGGCGAGGCGAATTTTTAACTTTAGGCACTTAAGCGCACTTTAGGCACTTAAGGCACTTTAGAACTTAGCCCAGCAGTCGGCGGGGCTAAGTTCTAAGGAGTCTGGTATGTCTCACAAAACAGGACAAGGAAGTTCCCGAAACGGGAGAGATAGTGAAGCTAAACGGCTGGGAGTAAAGAGGTCCGGCGGTCAGTATGTAAGAGGTGGTACGATTATCCTCCGGCAGCGTGGAACGAAAGTTCTCCCCGGCAAGAATGTAGGACGGGGACGTGATGATACTCTCTTCGCGCTGATCGATGGCATTGTCAACTTCGAGAGCCATGGCCGCAAGAAACATGTCGCGGTTCTTCCGGTTGTCGCCAGCTGATTAATTCACTGCTTCGGAATTTTAATAAACCGCGGATTTTTACCCGGCGATGCCGAAGGCATTTTGCGGGGAAGCGGATTTAACGGATTGCTTTTTCTTTTAATCAGCATAATCCGCGCCATCCGCGGTTAAATAAGTTGCGAAGCTAAGTCCTCTTCCACCCCCGTTTGATTTGAAAAAATCATTTATTGACAGGGCAAAGATTACCGTTAAAGCCGGGCGCGGCGGTGACGGGTGCGTCAGCTTTCGGAGAGAAAAATATGTGCCTCGTGGAGGTCCTGATGGGGGGAAGGGAGGGGAGGGAGGGAGTGTTTACCTGGAGACCAGTGAACAGGTAGGCACTCTTTTGTCTTTTGCTTACCAGCCGCTTCTTAAAGCTGAGAATGGACGCCCGGGTGAGGGAAAAAAGAAGCAGGGCCGGAGAGGGAAGTCGATTGTTCGGATGGTTCCCCGCGGGACACTGGTTATTGATGAGGAGACAGGGAATATTGTAGCCGATCTGGTCGAACCTGGGCAGCGTCTCTGTCTGGCCAGTGGCGGAAAAGCCGGACGGGGGAACTCTTCCTTTGCCACTTCCACGCGCCAGGCTCCCCGAATTGCTGAGAAGGGTGAACCCGGGGATGAGGGAGTTTATTATCTTGAACTGAAGCTATTGGCTACAGTCGGCCTGGTTGGTTATCCCAACGCGGGAAAATCCACCCTGTTATCCCGTATCTCTAAAGCACACCCCAGAATAGCATCATATCCTTTTACCACCCTCAGTCCCGCTCTGGGGATCGTTACCGAGCCGGTTGATGGTTATCGGAGAATAACGGTTGCTGATATTCCCGGTCTGATTGATGGCGCGCACCGCAATGTTGGTCTGGGCCATGAGTTCCTCCGCCATATAGAGAGGAGCCGGATTCTGTTATTTGTCCTCGATATGGCTGGATCCGATGGTCGAAGTCCGGCCGATGACTATAGTAATCTCATCAGAGAGCTTAACCTCTATAAATCGGATCTTGCCGATAAACCATTTCTTATCGCGGCGAACAAGATGGATCTCCCGGAGGCGGACAGTGCGTACCGCGAGTTTATTCATTCTTCGAAGGTCTCCGCTTCAAAGGTATTCCCGATATCGGCTTTGGAGAGCAGAGGCTTGGAGGAGTTAAAAGAAGCGATCTTTGAGGTGGAGATGCTAACCGTTCCGGAGTCAGCTCCGGCTGAAACTGATGGAACGGTTCCTGTGATTGGAACGGATCCACTGATTCCATCGGAGGGAACAGTTGGAACTGATGGGTCGGCTATTCCACCTGGAACGGATAATTTATGAAACAGGAAAAACATAATCGGAGCGGCCTGCGCGAGGTGAAGCGGGTGGTGGTAAAGGTGGGAAGTCGTCTCCTGGCCGGAGAGAATGGAGTGGTTGACCAGACTCTAATATCCCGGATCGTTGATCAGATCTCCGTACTGAAGGAGCAGGGGATCGAGGTGCTGTTAGTTACTTCAGGTGCTATCGTCGCCGGCAGACAGGAGTTGGGGATGAAGAGACGGCCCAGTTCTCTTCCAGGCCTTCAGGCCGCGGCTGCCGTCGGCCAGGCAATCCTGATGCATATATATCAGAAGAATTTCAAGAAAGCCGGTTACTGCGTTGGCCAGATCCTCCTCACCCGGGACGGCCTCCATCATCGCGATCGCCATCTCAATGTCCGCCATACGCTCCAGACTCTCCTGACGAAGGGAGTTATTCCGATAATTAATGAAAACGATACTGTTTCGGTTGATGAGATTAAATTCGGGGATAACGACAGACTGGCGGCTCTGGTCGCGAATCTGATCCGAGCGGATCTATTAATTTTGCTCACTGATGTGGACGGGTTGTTGAGTTCTTCGGGGCCTGGTGGATTAGGGGAGGTTATTCATCAGGTGGATTCCATTACCCCTGAGATTATCGGGCTGATCGAAGATACTGATAATGAACACTCCCGGGGGGGGATGAGGAGCAAGATAGAGGCGGCTGAGATCGTTACCCGCGCCGGCGGCCGGGTAATAATTGCCGGTGGATCCAGGGTGAATATTCTGACTGATATCATAGCAGGCAAGGAGGTCGGGACCTATTTTCCAACCGGGTTTTCCAGGATGCGATCCCGCAAATGCTGGATTGCCTTCTCCTGTTTAAAGCAGGGCCGGATTATCGTTGACGACGGCGCGCGCCGCGCCCTGGTAGAGAAAGGCACCAGTCTTCTTGCCTCCGGGATTCTTGGGGTGGAAGGCGACTTTGAAGCGGGAGATATGATCTCGATTGTGGATGAAAGCCGCGAAGAGTTTTGCCGGGGATTGGTTAATTACAGTTCCGCTGAGCTGGAGAAGATCAGGGGTAAGAAGACAGAGAGGTTTGAGTCAATATTAGGCTATAAATTTTATGACGAAGCGGTTCACCGGGATAATCTTTTGATTTTATAGGGAATGGGGAAATAAGTTAAAAGTGCCTAAAGTGCGCTTAAGTGCCTAAAGTTGTTCGCTTTCGCCTATTATTCCCGGCTTTTGCCTTCGCAGAAAAAGAGGCCGAGGTAGGGGGACAGGTAAAGATGAACATCGAACTAGCCTTCGCTAAAGCTTCGGCGGGCACAGCTTCCAACTTCGGACATTTAAGACAGGACGATTGCAGTCAGGACGATTAAAAAGCAATAGAATTTAAGTCCCTGAATATAATTCGGTGGGGACCAGAATGATTAAAAGGCAGAATAATCAGGGACGGAAAGGTTTTAATTTTTATTAAAGAGGCCGAGGCGAGGCAAATAGTCCTGTCTGTAATGGTCCTGTCATTAAAAAGGGGGCGAGGCAAGGCATCTCACATAAATGTTCGATGTCTCCGCTTTGCTACGAGGGAAGCAATTCGTGGAAATTCGTGTAATTAGTGGACAAAAAAGGGGCCGAGGTTGGGGTGGTGCAACCAGAAAAAGTGACAACTTTAAATCAGGACATGACAGTTACTATCGCAAGGTTACTATTTTATTTTTCGGAGAGGATTTTATTTACAACGGGAGCAAGTAATTTCGCTTGATACCGGGTGATCTTTCCGTGGGTGCTTATATCTTCGGCTGTGACGGCTCGGGCTCTGAGAATTGATTCAAGTGAAGCCCGGGAGACCAGGACATGCGGAGGGACTCCCAGATCGGCCGCGATTCTGGCAGAGTACTCGCGGAGGCGGAGAAGCAGAGCGTTCTCCTCTTCCGAAAAGGGGGTATAGCGCTGATCGGGCTTCTTTCTTTTTACCTTGATCTGAGGCCAATCGGATTCAGAGAGGTTTCCGGCCTCATTGATTTTTATATTTAGCGCTTGCAGTCGGTCTCCTCTACAGTTTCGCGGAAGCTTTGGTCCCTGGGAGAGCGGGATCCCGGGATGAGAAGATGCCCAGAGGGCCAGTGCTATAATCGGGGAATTGCCCATAACCTTGAAAGGAGGAAAATTCGAGTTCCTGGCTTCATCCTCGCGCCAGTACCAGATAGCTCTGAGAAAGGCCAGTTGCTTCCGGTTTAATTCTTTCAACCCTTTGATTCTCCAGATGGCGTCCGGTTCTTTAGGCGCTCTATTCACCCGGGTCGTCGCCACCAGCGCGGAACATGATTCTCTATGCCATTCCATTCGGTCCAGTTGAGAAAGCTCTTTGCTCAGAAAGTCCATGAGGGGTTCAAGATAACGTGTGTCGTTGCCGGCATATATCAGTTTATTCTCCGGGAGCGGCCGTAAAGACCAGTTGAACTTCTGCCCGTGTTTGGAGAGGGTTACTCCGAAGTATTTCTCAACCAGCGCGGATAATCCAAGGCGTTCATGCCCCAGTATCCGGGCGGCCAGCATGGTATCGAAGACCTCGGCCGCGGGAAAAAAATCATAAGAAGCGCGGAGGAGCCGGAGGTCATAGTCCGCGGAGTGGAGGATGATCGGTTTTTCGGTCAGGACTTTGCAGAAATCAGCGAGATCCAGTCCGGCCAGAGGATCCAGGATATAAGTCTCTCCCCCAGCCGTGATCTGGATCAGGCAGACTTTCTCATAGTAGTGATAGAGACTGTCCGCTTCCGTATCAATAGCGATCCGAGTGCTTGCCGCCATACGCTCTGCCAGAGTGCGGAGGCCGGCGGTACTGTCAACATAGATGTAATCATTCATAAAAAGCATAATAACAAAAATCCGGCCAAACATGATATATAAATGACGCGGGATAATCTTAAAATATATAATGAATATCGTTCTCTGGTCTGGTCCATGATCTTAAAATTTGGGATTAAGGGACAGGAGCGGGAAGATATCTTTATGGAGTCCTGGAAGGCTATCTTCAGTTCTCTCGATTCTTTTGACGGCCGCGCGAAACTTTCTACCTGGATCGCCCGGATTACCAAGTATAAAATTATGGATTATATTCGCGGTCGTCGATTTATCCCCCTGGAGGAGAGCGAGCTGAGCCGGATTATTGACGGTGAAGTCCGGGAAGCCACTCATTCTCCCGCCATCTCCCGGAAGCGGGAGGATCAGCGGGAGCAGGCGATCCGGTCCGAGGCATCTGAAATTATAGAAGCCGCGCTGGATGAACTTTCTCCTGAGATGAGATTCATTGTGGAGAAATGGATGATCGGACTGAAGTACCGCGAGATCGCCGAACTGCTAAATGCTGACTCAAATGATCAGGTGGATACTAATTATGTGGGGAAACAGCTTTTTCAGGCGAAAAATATACTCAGAAAAATTCTGGCCCGGCAGGGAATAAAAAATATTCAAAATTTATGGGAATAAAATCCCGGTTTCTCCGACTGTTAAGTTAGCCATAATCAACTAACTCTATTAAGAGAAATTATGAGAATCGTAATATGAAAAGTTGTTATACGGAAGAAGAGATCAATCGCTATATTGATGGCGAACTTAATCCCGGGGAAGTCGAGAAGATGAAGGAGCATCTCAAAGGCTGTGGAGGATGTGCGGCTGTCTTTGAGAATCTTCGAGATATCGGGGTGATTCTCAGGACTTACCGGGAGAAAAGCAGTGCTAATTCCGGGGAGAAAGGGCCGGATTGCCCTGAGGAGGGGGTATTGTCGGGCTTTGCCGACGGAAGTTTGCGGGATAAAGATAGACGAGATGAGATAGTCCGGCATCTCCTGGTCTGCGATTACTGCGGTTTGATTGTCGCCGAAATTTGCCGGGCGCTTGAATTGGCTTCAGCGGCGGAAGGGGAAGGTTTGATCCCGGTTCCGGAGCTTCTCGATAGGGCGATTAAAGAAGAGCATTTTTTATTCCAACCGATACTTCTGGGGCGGATCAACCTCAAGCTGACTGAATTGGAGGAGTCATCCGCCGGTCGCCCGGATTCCGCCTGTCGGATGGTTTATCCGTTAGCCCCATCATCCGGAGAGATCAAGATGGCGGCGGAAGAGCAGGCCCTCTTTGAGTTTGAATCAAAATCAAAATTCATGGCAGAAGAATCCGGAGATGAGTTAATTAGGGGGAAAGATCAATCTTTCGGATTCGAGGAACCGCCGTCGATCCGGGGGCTGAGATGGTCCTTCGATCGAGGTGAGATAAATGTCGTGATTGAGATGAGGAAGGAGGAGAGGGGAGATGTGCTATGCCTGATCCATCTCACTGACTGCTACGGATTCCCCCTGGCCGGGGTGCCCCTCCGGATAGAGAAGGCCGGGAAGAAAATCTGGTCTCACCATACGGAACTGAAAAAAGATGCCGTCTTCCCCGGTCTGACCGGCGGCAAGTATCGGCTCACCATCAGCCACGATCGAGACTATTTTCTGGATATCGATCTTACATAATACGAAATTGCAGTTTGATTTTACTCGGAAAGTTGCGAAGCTAAATTCTTGCTTGACAATGAATCAGCCGTATGTTATACATATATGTATAACAATGGAGGTTTCTCATGATTATGAAGGTATTCAACAAAGGGCAGGTAGTAATCCCTGCCGCGATTCGCCATGCTCTGGGCATTGATATTGGGGATATGCTTGATGTTCGAATTGACGCGAAGGACAAGTCTATAGAACTGCGAAAAAAGGAATCATTTGAGGCGGAGGCCCTGGCGGGGACAATGTCGGAATACGGGAAGCGAAAGGCATTTCCTTCGCGAAAGAGTATGAATGCGGCTCTGCAAAGAGAGTTGAGCGGTGAAGCGTAAAGCTGTCGACACGAACGTAATACTCCGATATCTGGTCGAAGATCCGTCAACGATTGACCCCCGGTTCGAGGGAGTATATTCATTCTTCGCGAAGCTTGAGAAAGGGGAGCTTATGGCTGAACTCGTCGAACTGGTACTTTTTCAATCCTATTTTGTTCTCACGAGTTACTACCAGGTCCCGCGTCCGGAGGCGGCGGAGAAACTAGAGAGACTGGTGATGTTCAAGGGATTATGCATGCCGGAGAAGGATGTTATACTCGCCTGCTTGAAGATGCTTCAAATCGAGAATCTTGATATTGTGGACGCATATCTTCTGGCCTGGTCCAAACAGCACGGTCTCGACAGCGTTTATTCATTCGACAACGATCTCAAGAAGAAGGGTCTGAAATTGTTGGAAGTAAAATAAACCGCAGATTAAGCGGATTAGGCGGATTGCTTTTTCTTTTAATCAGCATAATCCGCTTAATCCGCGGTTAAAGAAGTTGCGAAGCTAAGTTCTATGAAAGATATTATAAAAAAATACTGGGGATTTGACGGCTTCCTTCCCCTCCAGAAAGAAGCAATGGACTGCGTTCTCTCCGGGCGTGATTCCATCGTTGTCTTGCCTACCGGGGGAGGGAAGTCGCTCTGTTTTCAGGGACCGGCGATGGCGATGGATGGGGTGGCGATTGTGGTCTCTCCCCTGATCTCCCTGATGAAAGATCAGGTTGACGCGCTCTCCGAATGCGGGGTCTCCGGGGTACGGATTGACAGTACCCTGACCGGGAAGGAGAAATCGGAGGTATTCTCCCGGATCCGGGCCGGCGAAGTTAAGATTATCTACCTCTCTCCAGAAAGGATCATGACGGAAGAATTTCTTGAATTTCTCCAGGATACTCCGCTCTCATTTGTCGCTATTGATGAAGCCCACTGCATCAGCCACTGGGGCCACGATTTCCGTCCGGAGTACCGGAAACTGGGGAGATTGAAACAATCTTTTCCTGGAATTGCCCTTCATTCTTATACCGCCACCGCTAC
>Ga0222666_1000411_pt1 | contig 24840 bp, 16 predicted proteins | sample AntAcemetagen655_FD_181710 | JGI IMG/M metagenome (GOLD analysis project Ga0222666, IMG submission 181710) | Saline water microbial communities from Ace Lake, Antarctica - #655 | ecosystem: Environmental > Aquatic > Non-marine Saline and Alkaline > Saline | place: Antarctica: Ace Lake...
AGTTTATTGTGAAGCCGATTAAATCAAAATCAATTTTTATAGGCAGCGCTTTGTGATTTAGCGCCGTCCAGGGAGAACTTTGTTCTAAAATTTACCCTTGACGAAAACCTTTAATGGGTGACCCTGTGCCCTTATTGTCAAGTCTATACTTGACAAGTTTCGTCCCGATAAATATAGCAATCTAATTCGATAAGAATTAATACAGGAAAGCGGCTGCACAGTAGACTTGGGAACCCCCAACTCTACGTCTTTTTTTATATAATCCCCCAATTTCAACGCTGCGTTGAAATTAGGTATTTTAGTGAAAATATTGCCGGGATAGTTAGATAAACAAGGTCTGACCCTAATCTTAATTTTACACGAAATTGTGCCACGTGGCACAATTGAGCACAAAATTTAACCAATATAGGGTTTATCTGGATTATCCTGGTATTTTTGTCAAGTATTTCGGTTATTCCGCGGATAAATTGCAACTTTATGACTGCTGAACTTTCATTCCGGCCGGATAAACCGGCCGGGGATGGTTCTTGTTTTAGGGGCGTCTGGTAGCTATTGAACTTCCGCTCCCCGGGGATAAACCCCGAGTGGGCGTTAAGACCTTGGTCTTGCGCCACCGGAGAATCAGTTTAATGGCTAATCCAACGGGTTTCTTATCAATATTGATGTCGGACTTGGTTAAAAACTAACCCGATTGAAGATCGGGTTATGGGATATTAACCAGAATCCGCCGGGAGGTGGGGATATCCCCTGCTTCCACCTTTCCCCCTGACCCATCGATAATCCGATACTTTTGTAGATCAGAACCGGTCTCTTTGAAGGTAATCGCGATATTCTTCAGAGGATATGGGCTCGGGTTGTTGAAAGTGATGACCAGAATATCGGCAACCACCTCCATTTTAACCTTCAATCCTTCCCGGGCCAGCCACCATTCGGCCAGCTCCACCATAGTGCAGATCCAGGTATCCTCCCCTTTCAGATAGGTGAGAAAATCGGTCAGCCGCTCCAGGTTCTTCGGTTCGCTGATCTGAGGGAGATGAGTTAAGAAGACGAATACACCCCCCCGGCTATGATATCTTTTAAAAACCATGAGCACCTTATCCAGCCTGACCGTGGGATCCGTCTGAGAGGTTATCTCCAATAGCTTCATCCCGAAGGGATGGTAGGGATACATGAGACGGCGACTGAGCGCTGGCATAAAGATAGTCCGGGGATTGGTGGGAGGAAGATCGAGATCGGATCCATATAGATAATTCAATTGATCGAGAGCTTGGAAAGTCCGCTCATTCCCGGAAAAGCAGGGGCAACGATGTCCCCGGGGGGGAAATCCCAGGGAGGTTAAGATCGCCCTCCCCTCTTTCAACCTTTCAACCTGCTCCTCCACTGAAAGAAAGAGCATCTCCGCTCCCATCTTAACTCCGCGTCCTCGATTCTTCTCACAGTAATGGGCTAGCCCGTGCTGGGCTATCTCATGACCGTCCGCGCGCAGTTTTTTCATCAGTTCCACCCGGGGATCGCCGGGACGGAGTATATTCTCACCCAGATGGTCGGGGATAACAAAGAATGTCCCCCTCACGCCTAACTCCTTCATGCGTTTACGGAGGGACTCAATCGCGCCGGGGGGAGTTACCCCGCAGAGATCGTCATTGGTGAAGATACTGGCCGACCGGTTCTCCCCCGGATAAAGCCCGAGAGAAATATCGTCATTCTCGATAAAATTAACCGGAGGTCCGCTCAGATAATCCCACCAGATATAGTAAGTATTGAAGCCGATCCAGGCGACAAGAAGTACAGCCAGAGAGGCCGTAATCCAGATATATTTTCTAAATCCTTTCCTCATAATTGAGACTTAGCCCTCATTTTATTCGGGTAATGCTATGAAGTACTAAAAGTATGGAAAGTTTGAAGTGCCTTAAGTGCCTAAAGTTATTCGCTTTCTCCCGGCTATCAATTCCTTGAATTTCTGATTAGAACAACTGCCTAAACTCAAAAAATTCAATAACCCCTTATGCAACCGTTTCAACCGTTTTAAATATTCCAATCGTCTACCACGCCTACGCCCCAATGTTCACCCTGCCAGGCGATGCGATAACTTTCAACTTTAGGCACTTTTCCGCCAGAGGCAGATCAGCCTCTGGCTGAAGCGTATTTCAAACTTTAGGCACTTATATATCGAAGAGCTGCCACTCCTCATAACAGTCATCGGGAAGATCTTCCAGGAACCGTGACGGCTGCAGCCTAACCTCCTCTCCGGACCGCTGACGGGCTATCATGGGGTGAGTGAGATAAAGCTCTTCCCGGCAGCGGGTCCCGGCGACATAGAAGAGCCTCCGCTCTTCCTCCATATTCCCGTTGTCACCATAGCTTGACGCGGGGGGAAACCTTCCTTCCGCCAGCCAGATGACAAAAACCACATCCCATTCCAATCCTTTTGACTGATGGATAGTGCTGAGGACCACCATCTCATCCTGCGGAACGGCGAAGACATCGTTCGTGGTAACTCCTCCCATCATCGCCAGTTCATCAAGAAACTTCTCCAGAGCAGTATAGCGCGCGGCATAGTTAGACAGCTGCCGCAGATCCTCGACCCGCCTTTCGTAGTTTGAATACTTGGTCTGAAGATAATAGTCGTAGTCACTATCCATTACCATCCCGATCAGTTCAGAGGGACCGAGACCGGCATTATTTTTCAACTCCCTGATCGTCAGGGCGAATTTTCCCCACCCCGGACGAGCACCGGATGAGATGGCGGCGGGGATCTTATCTCCGGAGATAATACTGAGCGGATCGGCGGATGATTTGAGGATATCCCAGATCTTATCCGCCGTCCGGACCCCTATCCGGGGGATCTCCACCATGATACGCTTCCAGGCGATCTCATCACGGGGATTATCGATTATCTTCAGATAGGAGAGAACATCTTTGATATGAGCCTGTTCAAAGAACCGGAGGCCGGAACGGACCGTGAAAGGGATATCCCGCCGGGTCAGCTCCATCTGAATCTCCATGGAATGAAAATGAGATCGATAGAGGATCGCGATCTCACCCAGATTGACCCCTTCATCCGACAGCTCCAGAATCCTCTGGGCGATAAACTCGGCCTGTTCGTAAACATTCTCCGTCCTGATCAAGGCGGGCCGGGACCCCGATTTTTTTATCGGACGGAGCGTCTTCTGAAACCCGTCTTCCCGCCCGGCCAGGATCCGGTTGGCCAGATGGAGGATCTCGGGGGTGGATCGATAGTTGGTCTCCACGGTATATACCCGGCAGCCCCGGTAGAGATTAGGGAAGTCCCTAATGTTGCGGAAGAGTGCGCCGCGGAATGAGTAGATCGATTGGGAGTCATCTCCCACCACCATGATATTTCCATGGCCGCCGCCGAGGAGATCGACAATTCTGGCCTGTATCCGGTTGGTATCCTGATATTCATCGACCAGGATATACTTGAACTGACGGCGGTATTTCTCCGCGATCTCAGGATGATTGGAGAGAAGCTCGGCGAAATAGATCAGCAGATCGTCAAAGTCCATATAATTGAGTTCCTTCTTCTTCCGCGCGTATCGGACCGCCACCATCTCAATCTCGGAAATCAATTTTAAGAAGTGAGGCACCTTCACCTCGACCGCTTCCTCGATCGAAGAATCGGTATTCCGGGCGTACCCGATAATCTCCAGAAGCACGCGGCCTTTGGGGAAACGCTTAGCCTTGGTATCAACCCCCGCTTCCCGAACCACAGTATCGACCAGGACCCGGGAGTCATCCCGATCGAGAATGGTATAATTATTCTTAAAGCCCAGCAGCTCCGCGTGCTGCCGCAGGATCCGGTTGCCGACATGATGAAAGGTCCCTCCCCAGATCCGGGCGGCATCCACCATGACCAGATCTTCTACCCGCCGGAGCATCTCACCGGCCGCTTTCTTGGTAAAAGTGAGCAGGAGGATCTCATCCGGACTGACGCCTTTTTCCAGCAGATAGGCGACCCGATAGGTGACAACCCTGGTCTTTCCGCTCCCGGCCCCGGCGATGACCAGGGCCGGACCATCCGAAGCCAGAACCGCCTTCAACTGCTGGGGATTAAGCTCGCTCGCGTAATCGATCTTCCCCGCCGGGGCTACTTTTTTTAATCCATATTTTTTCATAATTTATTATCAACCATTGTATTTAAGACTTATTATTACCACGAATGACATGAAGTTCACGAAGAAAAAATAGGGTTCTATTCAATTTTGTTTGGGTCATATTTTATAAGTAGCACCCCGTTGGGGTGCTGCATGGGGGTGTGTTGGGATGCTCTGTTCCCAGGGTTACACCCTGGGCTATTATGTTGGACGCCGTTGGCGTCCTTATGTTTCTGCATAGTGTTTACCCATACGAAATGTAAGAGAACCAAAAATAGTCTCACTTCTTTAACTGCATCTATTATTCCTTAAGAATGGTCCTCTTTAAATCCTATTCGTGGCCTTCGTGGTTAATAATAAATTTTAATAGCCGCACAATATGACAAATAACCAACATTAGTAACCGGGGAAGCCGGTTATAATTTCGCTTTCGGGTCCAGGTAATCCCGGGCGGCGTCTCCCAGGAGATTGAAGGAGAAGACCGCCAGGGCCAGGGCCAACCCGGGGAAGAGAGTAATCCAGGGGTCGGTCTTCAGATACTCGCGCCCCGCGCTGATCATGAATCCCCAGGTAGCCGTCGGAGGGCGAACCCCCAGATCGAGGAAACTGAGCGCGGCTTCCGCCAAAATAAATGCCCCCACCTTGAGACTGGCGGCTACCAAAATGATGGGAATACAGTTGGGGAGGATATGACGGAGAAGTATCTTAACAGAAGATGATCCCCCGGCCCGGCCTGCCTCAACGTACTCCCGCTCTTTTAAGGATATAACCTCCCCCCTGACCAACCGGGCCATTGAAGCCCAGCCCACCAGGGAAAGGGCGATCAGAACGGTAAGAAAACCAGGAGAGAGGACTACCGTAATCCCGATCGCCAGTAATAGTCCAGGGAAAGCCAGTGTAATGTCGGTAACCATCTGGATCCCGGCATCAATCTTCCCCCCAAAATACCCTCCGACCAGCCCGGCGGCGGTTCCGAGAAAGAGAGCCATGGCAGTAGCCAGAACCCCGATTGCCAGCGAGATCCGTGACCCGTAGATCACCCGGCTGAAGATATCCCTCCCCTTCTCATCCGTACCAAAGAGATGCTTCTTCCCCGGTGATTGCTTAGCATCATCCAGATCAACCGCGTCCGGATCATACGGAGCAATAATCGGCGCCAGCAGGGCCGTCAATATATAAACAGCAATCACCACCACCGAGAGCAAAGCTAATTTGTTATTCCTGAAGAGACTTGTCATAGCATTTGGTTCTCAGTTATTTCATTTGGTTAACAAAATCTATTATGAACCACGAAGATCACGAAGAACACGAAGAACACGAAGACAATATGAAATATTTAAAGGCATTTTTGGTTTTATAAAATCTCTTCGTGAACTTCGTGTCCTTCGTGGTTAAAAAATCGCTCCGCAGGCGCTAACTTTTATATTTGATCCTTGGATCGATAAAGGCATAAGAGATATCTACCACGATATTAGCGGCGATAAAAACCAGCGCTCCCAGCATCACGCACCCGATGATAACCGGATAATCCCGCTGGAGGATGGCATTCATAGCCAATCGACCGACACCATCCCAGGAGAAGATTGTCTCGGTCAGGACCGCGCCGTTCAGATAAGATCCGAAGTCAAGTCCGGCCAGGGTGACGATCGGAATCAGCGCGTTCCGGAAGACATGGCGAAAGATCACCCTGTTCCGGGAGAGCCCTTTCGCCCGGGCAGTGGTGATATAATCCTCGCCGGAGACTTCCAGCATACCGGCCCGGGTAATTCGGGCCAGATAAGCGGCGGAACGGGAACCAAGAGTTACCGCGGGAAGAACCAGGAAGATTAAAGCTCCGCCGCCCATCCCGGATGCCGGAAACCACCCCAGATAGTATGAAAATATCAGGATCAGGATCAATCCAGCCCAGAAGACCGGGATCGATATCCCCCCGATGGCCAGAAAAGAAGAGAGACGATCCCAGATGGTTCCCGGATATACGGCGGAGAGAATTCCCAGAGCCAGACCGAAGATAATCGCGATCAGCATGGCTCCCAGAGCGAGACGAATAGTATTAGGGAGTTTCTCCAAGATCATCCGGCCGATCGGCTGGCCGGTAAAATAAGAACGACCGAGATAGGGCCGCTTGAAGAACGATATCCAGGGGATATTAATATCTCCCACCCTTAACTTCTCGATGGTGGGAATCTTCAAGAATGAGATATTACGCAAAAATTTGCAGTACTGAATGAAGATCGGCTGATCAAGACCAAAGCGAATCCGATTGCGTTCTATTACTTCCGGCGAAGTCCTCTCCCCGACCAACGCAGAGGTGGGATCTCCCGGGATGCTCTTGACCAGAAGGAAAGTAATCAGAGTTATTCCCAACAGGGTGGGGATGGCCAGGAGGAGTCTTTTAATAATGTATGAAATCATATGGGGAATGGGGAATGGAGAATGGTTGAAAACATCCGGTAACCCGGTAAATGCCGCCGGCTATCTCGGACCCTGCAGCTGCGGTCGTTGACCGCGGCCCCAGTGATCCCCAGTCATCCGCGGTCAACGACCGTGGCTACAGTACCTCGCGAAAAATACGGATCCCCTGGTTTGCAAAATATTTACGGATGGTTTTTGCTGATTTCTATCACAAGGTTCCTATTATAATAGTTCCATTGTAATTCCTGATTTGAGGACAACCAGACTATCATAACCCCAATCACTAACATTGATCCACATTCAAAACTATCTAATTTCCTCGCAGAGGAAATTAGATATTGGATAGTTCTTGCTCCAGCTTCGGGCGCAGTATCTCCTTCCGGTAATCTTCCAGAAACGATTGATCAAGAGCATCCAGCATCAACCCTTTAATCTCATCCAGGGTAAAATTGAAGTTTTCCATTGCAAGAATAAGCTCATTAGAAAAGGTTATATTAGAGATCGCGGGGTCATCCGTATTTAGCGATATCTTTATTCCATAATCATAAAACTTTCTGACCGGATGACTCTGAAGATCGGGAACAGTCTGGGTCTGCACATTACTGGTAAGACAGATCTCCAAGGGGATCTCTTTATCCCTGACCCAGGCCATCATTTCCTCATCATTACTAATTCTGATGCCGTGACCGATCCGCTGAGCCCCCAGTTCTTCAATCGCGATCTTTATGTTGGTCTCCCCTCCCCCCTCACCGGCGTGAACGGTAATATTCAGGCCATTCTCCTGGGCCACCTTAAAAGCAGTCGTAAAAAGTTCCGGGGGGAAAGCCTCCTCATCTCCAAATAGATCTATTCCCACCACCCCCAGTCCCGAATAATTGGCGGCAATATCAACCACCCGTAAGGCCGGCTTGATTCCGTTGGAGCGGGAGATTCCGATAATAAACCCGACATCAATGTCAAACTCTTTCTCGGCCTGGCGGGCTCCCTTCAAAACCGCGTGAAGGAGATCTTCCCAGCTATGGGAAGTCTCCATACTCATGAAGACCGGACTGAACCGCAATTCAAGCGCCCTGATATTATCCCGGGCACAATCCCGGCAGACACAGTACGATACCCGCTCAACTGCCTCCAGTGTAGGGAAAGCCATCCCAACCCAATAAAATTTTTCGAGGAACTCTCTCAGACTGGAAGTATGCCCCTGCACCTGAATTAACGATCTGAGTTCATTCAGATCATGGGAGGGGAGTTTAACATTATAATCCCGGGCAATCTCCAGCAGCAGTTCCGCCGATATACACCCCTCCAGATGCCGATGAAGTTCTACTTTAGGCAACTTCCGAATTGTCTCGATCATTTTTTTATCCATAAGTTAGCCCCTTCGGCACTTTGAAACCATTTTTATCCACCACCGACCTTGTGTCGGTGGTGGATACTTACAAATTACTATAATATCACGTTTATCCTATTATTCTAGACTACAGGAATAAAATTGGAAGATCAACATCAAAAGCGGAGGGAAGAGGGAAATAAGCAAAAAGCCCGCGGGAACGCGTACCTTAGCGCGGAGAAATAAGTTCGATCCCATCGAACTTATCACCGTTGTAGATCAGGGGGATCCGGTAGTTCTTTACCCGGGACTGATGGACCATAACTTCCTTCTTATGCCAGAGAAAGACCCAGGGGGCCAGGTCAACTACCCGAGCTTCAGTGGTCGAGAGCAGCTTGAGTCTGGCCTCAGGATCGGTCTCTTCGGATGCATCTCTCAGTAACCTGTCCACCTCCGGGTCGCTGAATCGGGAACGATTGCCGCCGGGACCGATATTTGCGGAATAGAAGGTGGGATAGAGAAAGTTCTCCGCGTCCGGATAGTCCCCCCACCAAGAGAGATAGAAGATATCGAACTCACCTTTATTAACCAATTCCTTGAACGAACTCCACTCCCGCTGTACCAGAACCAACTCGATCTCAACCTTCTTCAGGTAGTCTTGTATTACTTCAGCGACACTTAATACTTCCCGGTCGGCCTTGAATAAAAATATCACCTTCAGTGGGAGCTCAACCCCGGACCGAGCAAGGAGTTCCTTCGCCTTCTTCGGATTATATTCATAGCCTACGGCAGCAGAGGGGAGCAGTTCCGGAGGGACAGGACCGGAGGCCGGGATCGCCCGGCCCTCGAGGAGAACATCAATTATCTTCTCCCGGTCAATCGCGTAATTGAAGGCCTGACGGAGAAGCTTATTATCAAAGGGTGGTCTCTGACAGTTAAAACCAAGGTAATAACTGTTAAGTCCTACCCGGCTTAAAATCTGATCCTTCCAGGGGAGTTCGGTAGTGTACTTCTTATACTCCGCCCGGGGGACATCCATAATATCAAGATTACCCTGTTCGAACTCAACCGCCGCCGTCAACATCTCCGGGATAATCCGGTACTCAATACCGGGGAGACGCGGCAGGCCCAGAAAGTAATCCTGGTTGGCGGATAGAATAATCCGGTTGTTATGTCTCCACTCATCCAGTTTAAACGGCCCGGTCCCGATGGGATGGTCCGAGAAAGTCGGTTCCGCCCGCTCCACCTCTTCCCGGGGAATGATCGAGGCATTGGGCATAGCCAGAAAATTCAGGAAGAGTCCGGATGGGGCTTCAAGTTCAATCTCAACCACCCCATCACCGGCGGTTCTAATCCCGGCCAGCTCATCCGACTCGCCGCTCATAAAAGCGCCCGCTCCCTTTACCAACTCCAGCAGCCAGGAACGGGGTGAGTTAATCTCCGGATCAAGGATCCGGCGGAGAGAATAGACTACATCCTCCGCCGTTACCGCCCGCCCATTAGTAAACTTAACACCTTCTCTCAGGTGGAAACGATACGTCCGGCCATCTTCCGAAATATCCCATCGGGACGCCAGATCAGGGATAATCTTCGCGTCCCGATCGAAACGGACCAGGCCGTTATAGATCTTGGCGGAGAGTGCCCCTCCGGGAACATCCACAATATGGGCCGGATCGAGTGACGATGGATCATCCTTGAGGCGAAGATGGAGGTAATCATCATGCTCTTCCGTACCTCCGCCGCAGCCATAGAGGCAGAAAATAAACAATGAAATAATCGTATACTTTTTCATTTTTATCAAATTCTATCTATTTAAACCACGAAGGACACGAAGATCACGAAGAAATACCCAAAGAAGTTAAATAAATTCTGTTTTTAAATATCCCTTCGTGAACTTCGTGTCCTTCGTGGTAAAAAACTTTTTGAGTAAGCTACTATACCGGACTGTATCAAAATAGTGTTAATATTCAAACGCGGTTATAAGAACCGTCCCGGGAGTTTCCCGGTCTGCATACCGGCTTCCAGGACTATCTCGCCATTGACGATCACATATTCAATCCCCTCCGGGTAGAGCTGGGGGTTTTGATAGGTGGCACGATCCTTGACCTTTGCCTGATTGAATATCACCAGGTCGGCCGCGGCCCCCTCCCGGATCACCCCCCGATCTTTTAATCCCAGCTTTTCTGCCGGCATACCGGTCATCTTATAGACCGCCGCTTCCAGTGGTAGAACACCCCGGCGGACTAATTTGCCCAGAACCCGGGGAAATGTCCCGAAGGTGCGGGGATGGGGTTTCCCCCGGGAGAGGAGGCCGTAGTCAGCCCGGGCGGAGGCATCGGAGGCGATCATACAGTAGGGCTTTTTTAATATCCGCTCCAGATTATCCCGGCTCATCCCGAAGAAGAGAGCCTCAACCTCCAGCTCTTCTTCCATCAAGATATCAAAAAGACAATCGACCGGCTCCAGCCTCCGATCCGCCGCTATATCTTTCAGATTTCTTCCCTCCAGCTTCCGGTTCTTTTCCGTCGCAACCCGGGAGATAATCACCGACTCCCAATCGTCTTTTGTGATCTCATCCCTGATGCGCTTCCTGATGGTTGGCTCCGATAAGCGTCGCAGTTCCTCTTCAGATCCCCCCTCCCAGGTCCAGCTGGGGAGCAGAATATCCAGATCAGTAGCGGAAGCAATATATGGGTAACGATCGCAATGAATATCCATCCCCCGCGAACGGGCGGCCTCGATCTTTCTGAAACAGCTCTCAATCCGGTGCCAGTTACGCCGCCCCTGGGCTTTCAGATGAGAAATCTGGAGAGAGACCCCGGCCTTCTCAGCCAGATTAATCGCTTCCTCCACCGCCTCCTCTACCCGATCACTCTCATTCCTCATGTGAGTGGAATATATTCCCCCGAAACGGCTCACCTCCGAGAGCAGTTCAACCAGTTCATCGGAACCGCTGAAGACGCCCGGCGGATATACCAGCCCGGTCGAAATCCCCCGACTCCCCTCCTCCAACGACTGCCGGAGGAGTTCAAGCATCCGATTCATCTCCTCCCTGCCCGGAGGCCGGGGATCATATCCCATCACCGAAGACCGGATATTCCCGTGCCCGGTCAATGGAATCAGGTTAACCGCGGTCCCCTGGATATTAACCCGCTCGCAATACTCTCCCAGCGTCTTCCAATCGATCACCAGGTCTTTATTCTGTTCCCGGACCCGGACCAATTTCTCCCCACAGAGTGGCGCGGCGGAAGATCCGCAGTTACCGATCACTTCGGTCGTCACCCCCTGCCGGATCTTGCTCTCCGCCCGGGGATTGATCAGTATGGTAAAGTCGGTGTGAGTGTGAATGTCAATAAATCCCGGAGAGAGAATCAATTCCGGACAGTCCAGCACTCTCTCCGCCTCTGCATCCGGGAGTGGACCGATAGCCGAGATTATTCCATCCTGAATTCCCACATCCGCCCGGTAGGCCGGAGCAGACTCCCCATCTATTATCCGGCATCCCCGAATCAGCAGATCATAACTCATGTTATAGGCCTCTTGCACTCCACGAATTATACTATTTGTCTCCCCCTACCTCGGCCCCTTTTAAGTCCACGGATTTCACAGATTACTCAGATTATTTTTTCCCCGCCTCTCCCCATTTTATTAAAACGCTAATCTTGCAAATCTCCGCGAATTAAAAATCCTGTACTAACTAAATTTACTTTTCCCCCGTCAACCTTCAACTTTCTCTCCCCCTAGCCTCTTTTAAGGACAACTAATTTCGCTAATTACGTGAATTAATCAGCCATTGCCCCGATCTTGATAATTATATAATATAATCGCTCTTAAATTTCCGAAAGAAAATACTATTTTATTTTTCGGAGAAAAATAAAATATGAATAATCAAGAGATAGCGCAATTGCTAACAGAGATAGCCGATCTGCTGGATATTAAGGGAGAAAATCCATTCCGGATCCGATCATACCGGAACGGCGCCCGGACTGTTGGCGACCTCGCCGAAGACCTGACCGGTCTGGTAGGCGAGGAAAAAAACCTGACTGAAATACCAGGAATTGGAGCATCCCTGGCTGAAAAAATAAGGGAGATAGTTAAAACCGGGAAGTTGAAGTTTCTGGACGATCTAAAGAAGCAGCTGCCACCCGGCCTCCCCGAACTCCTCAAACTTCAGGGGATCGGACCTAAGAAGGTCAAACTATTCTATGATGAAGCCGGAGTTGACTCCATTGACAGCCTTGCGCGGGCGGCGGGAACAGGGAAACTACACGACCTTTTCCGGATGGGAGAAAAGACTGAAGCTAAGATTCTCCGGGCAATAGAGAATTATCGCAAAGGCGCCGGGCGCTTCCGAATCGATATCGGATTCACCTATGCTGAATCCATCGTCCGTTACCTGAACCCGGTTCCAGGCTTAAAGGATTTGATCCCGGCTGGAAGTCTCCGCCGAAGACAGGAGACAATCGGGGATCTCGATATCCTCGCTATCTGCCGTGATCCCGTACCTCTGATGGACCGGTTCACCGGTTATGATAAAGCGGAAGATATCCTGGCGCATGGTTCTACCAAATCCAGTCTTCTCCTCAAGGATGGACTTCAGGTTGATCTGCGGGCTATGAATAACCGGCAGTTCGGATCGGCGCTCCTCTACTTCACCGGCAGTAAAGCTCATAATATCGCTCTCCGAAAAAGAGCCCGGGCGATGGGATTGAAAGTGAGCGAATACGGGGTCTTTCGAGATGATGACGTAATCGCCGCCCAAACTGAAGAGGACTGTTATCGGGCTCTGGGACTCCCCTGGATACCGCCGGAATTGCGGGAAGACCGTGGTGAGATAGAAGCCGCGGAGAGAGGCGAACTCCCCCATCTGATCGAGCTGAAAGAGATCCGGGGGGATTGCCATATGCATACCACCACCTCCGACGGGAAGAACTCAATCGAAGAGATGGCCAGGGCAGCAAAAGACAAAGGTTACAACTATATTGCTATCACCGAACACTCCCAGGCACTCAGGATAGCCGGGGGGCTGGATGAGAAAGCCCTGGCAGCGCATCTGCGTCGGATCGATGAAGCCAACCGTAGGGTGAATGGGATCAGGATACTGAAGGGCATTGAAGTGGATATCCTGGGGGACGGCACCCTGGATTTGAAGAACGATATCCTGAATGAATGTGAAGTCGTGATCGCTTCCGTCCACTCCCGATTCAACCTGTCGGAGAAAGAGATGACCAAACGGATCATCCGTGGAATAAAGAATCGGCAGGTAAATATCCTGGGTCATCCCACCGGCCGCCTGATCCTGGAGAGGGAACCGTACTGGGTAGACCTGAAGGAGGTAATCAAGGTCGCCGCCGGCGAAGGCGTAATCATGGAGATTAACGCCAATCCGAGACGCCTGGATTTAAACGATATCCATGCCCGGATGGCAAAGGAGATGGGAGCCAAACTGATCATCAATACCGATGCCCACTCCATCGCCCAACTCGGCCTCATGAAGTACGGCGTCTTCACCGCCCGGCGGGGATGGCTGGAGAAAGAAGATGTAATTAATACCTATACTTTGAAAAAGCTGCTTACTTTTTTAACGCATTAAAATTCCTCCACTGGGGAAAACCTATATTAACTTACTGTATCGGAATTTTCAGCCAGAGGCTGATGCTCCTCTGGCGTACAATAATCTGTAACACTTTAGCTCTTTGGAATTATTGCTTCCAATATATAGACTCGTAGTGCAGGACTTTTCCGCAGGAGGCGGATCAGCCTCTGGCTGAAGTCCTGCTTTACTCGGGCAGAGCTAAAGCTCTGCACTACGAATCGAAAAATATCGAAACCTGATAATTGAGATAAAGTGTTACAACAATCTAATAATAGTAGTCTGTTTTCAAAACTAAAGTAGCGCCACAGGCGCTAATTTATTATGAACGACGATCGGGTTATTTTAAAACAATCATCATAACTCAATTGGGAAAAGATCTAAACTCACTTCAGCATTTCCAACCGGGAGTTTACAATGAAAAAGCTGATTATACTGCTTATCATCGCTATCTTTGTTTTCATCTTTATCCAGAGTAATACCCTGGAGATCAAGGTAGTAACTAAAAATGCGGTGGAGCACGGTGTTCACATATCGGAGACCGCTTCCCGGGAGTATTCTCTCCACTGGGACCGGTTCATCAGATATATCGAGGATATTCCCCGGAAGATAGGAATAAAATAAAGAGCACGGTTTTGGTGAGGGACTCCCACATTACGGGCGACCGATTGAAACATCGGAGGCACCACACTATGTCATCGCGAGGAGCATCGCGACGAAGCAATCTCACTCATTACTTTTTTGGGGAAGTCCGGAGAGTTGGCAGTTTTTCCTTCTCCGGCCCCTCCAGGAGATTGTCGAAATACCGTTGGGTCCGATAGGCGAACTGAATATTTTTATGAAGGGAGAAGGTATTCAGGATGTCTTCCCAGGCCGCCTGTTCAGCCTCCCGCCGAGATGGGGGTTCGCAGAGATATCGTAAGGTCAGCAGCACTCCACTATCTTTAACCGTAGTATATACTTTCGGAGTAAGGTCCGAGGAGTGAATAAACAGCTTCTCAGCCGCTGTTCGCTCTTCCTTTTCCGCGGTCTTTATAAACAATTTCCCGTGCCGGGCCGCGATCTCTTCTAAAAGTTTTTTAGCCTTCTTCCAGTCACTCTCGAAAGTAATCAGGACGGGAATCTCATTCCATATAAAAGGGAAACCGCCCTTGCTGTAATTCGTGACCGGCTTGGTGAAGATCACCCCATTAGGAACGTAAATCACCCTCCCGGTGGTCATATCTCCTCCGGCCCAGTTATTAATCTCAGACAGCGTAAACTCAAGGATCCTGAGATCGATTACATCACCTTCCTGATCGCCGATCTGAATCCGGTCACCCACGCTGAAAGGCGCCCGCCAGATAATAAATGCCCAGCCGGCCAGGTTCATCAGGGGGTCTTTCATGGCAATGGCCAGACCGGCGGAGAGGAGACCGAAGAAAGTCATCAAGGAATGAAAGCCCGCGAACCAGACCCGGCCGACCAGGACAACAGCCAGGCCAAAAGACACGTAAGTAGTAACTTTTCGCCAGTAAAATCGACGGGCGGTATTCTTGCTGGCGCGAAAAACAATTCTAAGAACTATGAAACGTATCAGGATAATAACCAGGATTGCAATAACCGAATAGAGCAGCTGCGCCTGCAGTTCCTGGCTCAGAGAGAGGGATTTAATGACCCGGGAAAAGGATGATCCCATAACTGATTGATCAGGAGATGACATTTCGATAAATTCCCTCCTCCGACAAAGTTAGATCTTATTCGAAAAGCTTTTTAAACCACGAAGAACACGAAGTTCACGAAGTATTAAAAAAACTAGAATAATTCTATAGTTTTCTTTGTCTTTCTTCGTGTTCTTCGTGACCTTCGTGGTAAATATTTAGTTTTTTAGGCCAGAAAGTTGAAAATACCTTTTCGAGTATGGTGTAGCTAACTACCTATGAGATGCCTGTGAGAACTCAAGTAACTTTGTGCACCCGATTAATATATCATTTTATCTCCACAAATTCGTTTATCTCAATATATCCATTCTCATATTGGCTTATCCCTCCCCAGAACTGAAAGACCTTCAGATCCTCCATCACACGGGTTATATCATTAAGGAGGGATATGATCTCATGCGAATCCGGTGCGGAAGAAGGCTCAGTATCCGAGGCCGGTTGTGCCGACGCCACAAATAGACCTATCATTGAAGCAGAGGAACGGATAAACGTAATCATCGACTCGATCTTGTCTTCCAGCCGGGTAAAGAATACCCCGGACCCCCGGTCACCGATCCGTTCCCGCATCCGGATAAAATCCGGGTTCTCTCTGATGCTCTTCTCATCCTTGAGATAAGTATCCACAATACTGATAAAACCATCTTTCCGGCTGGCCACGACCAGGTAATCCCCTACCCTCCCAACCGTCGGGTTGATCGGGAAGAGCGGGATGGGAGGATAGAGTATCCTCATGGTGAAACCTCCATATTCCTCAATAACGATATTCATCGAGGATTCCATACCCAGAGAAAGGAGTTTCTCAAGGAACGAGTCCAGTTTCTTCTCGGAGGTAACTTTGAAGAGGAGGGCAAAACTCCCCGGCTCAAAGAATGATTGGGAGAGGGAGATCGTACAGGCGGCAAACTCATCACCCATCCAGGAGAAGAGATCTTCTTCCAGATTGAAGTCAAACCGTTCCTGGGTCTTCGCCCAGATCGCTGCCAGTTCCCTGCCCCGGACCGGCTCATCAATGATAAAGTCCAGGATAGGCCGATATATCATCTCCGGGGCGACGTAGTTCACAGACAGGTCGGCGACACCGGCTGGGATATAATCAAGGAGACCCCGGGTTTCAGGCGATCGCTGAAGAACCTCCAGTAAAGCCCGGCTCCCCTCTTTCTCGTCCAGATATAAACGGACAGTCTCCCGGTAGCCATCGTCAGTAAGATCGCTGTTCCCCGCTATCGCCGAGACTGTACCTATCACCTTAATGATCCCCTTAAGATAATAAAGTATCTCCGTGGGGTCGGTCTCCCCGTTCCATAGGGATCCTCCCGGTGTGAGGATAGCTTCCAGGTGATCATCCGCGTACCTGATCAACTGACCACTATCGAGGAAGACCACACCTTTTGCCGAAAGATCCAGTCCCTGGAAATACTCTCTGAAGGCGGGCTGTTCAACCAGCGCTTTCTCCTCTTCCCCATTAAGACGGCTGAGGATAAGCCGCACCCCTTCGATCCTGGTGGAGAAGATGAAGGTATCTCCCACCGTAGATCGGCAGAGGCGACCGGGAAAAATACCGGGGAGAGAGAAAGAGATCAGCGTCTCGCCCAGATAGTCGGTCTCAACCTCGGCCAGTTGATCACTGGAGAGGCCAGGTAGAACCAGCAACTCGGTGAAGTAATCGGTATAGAGTTCTTCTTTCCCCTCCGGAAGGCGGCAGCAGAAGACCAAAACCGGCGGCTCCTCTTTCCCGACAAAGAACCCCCCGATAGCAATCTCACCGCCAAGAATTTCCCAGAGACTGATCCGATCTCTCAAATCTTCCAACTGTCTCGCGGTCTGCTCGAGCCCGGGAGGAATTTCCCTCCCGGCTTCCAGTATCTCCCTGATCCGGGGCCCAATCTTAAGACGCCGGGCTGTCTTGATGAAATCAAAGGCGCCGGTCTCGTTTCTCAGCACCTTCCAATCCTTAAATCCCAGGTAGAGGAAAGTATCCGCGGGCATGAGACGGAGGTAAGGCTGGACGGCTTCCGGTTGATCTCCCCCACAGGAAAGAAAGAAGAGGCAGATCAGGACTATACAAATACTCCCGGTGCGTAATCTATTCATCTCTACCCCCGCTGGTTTGTCTTGAAAAAGTAATCAGTTATCAGTAAACAGTAATCAGGGCGCCTGAGCTCGGCAGTCCGGCCAACTGATTACTGATTACTGTTTACTGATTACTTTCTTTATAGCTCGCGCAGAGCCCGGAAACTATCCACTCTATAACCCGCGGCCTCCGCCATCTTCGGAATGATAAACTCCAGATACTCCCGATAAGAGTTGGCGGCCAGAGTTTGAGTTGGAGTGCCTTTTATAAAGGAAGGCATGCACTCCGCCACAGTCTCGTTGCCGAGGAACATCTTTCCGGCTACTCCCGCCATCGCGGTTGAACAGTTGATCGATCCGGAGGGATCGTCAACCTGCGTCAGGACGGTGATCTGCTTCTCGCGCGGGAAGGCCAGCTTCTCTTCGCTATAAACCAGGTAGTTGGGGTTTAGGTTCTTGAAATGATCAGCGGCCAGCGGAAGGGATGGTTCAAACTCTCCTTTCACACGATCAAACTTCGGGGAGAGCGTGGCCACCAGACGCAGCTTTGCTTCCTTCCCTTCGCCTCCGGCGGAAGTTAAGTCGATCACGTAGGTATTCTCATCCATCCGCCGGCAGACCTCGGCCGCCCTCTCCTCCACCCCGTCAAATAGGATCGGCTTGATCGAGGAGACCCGGTAGTCGCTTCCCTCTTCGGCAAATCCGGCCAGGAGATCGGCCAGGTAGACCATATGCGGATTAAGGAGCTTGCGGAGGCGTTTCTTTACCTTCGGGTTCTTTTTGATATCGGCCACCGCCTGGGCGTCATTACCGTCATCCTCACTCCAGCCGATCACCCGCGCCAGTTTCGGCAGATTCAGGCGTTTGGCGGCATCACCAACATTACAAAGGACCACCCGGTACATCATCCCCTGAGAGAAGAAGAGATAATCGAACTCCTGGGTCCGTTTCAGGTAATTCAGAACCTGGAGGTATGACGGCTTCTCATCTCCCGCTTTCTTATTCACTTTCGGGGCCCGGGTGAAGAGAACCCGGATCTTATCATCCGGATTGTCCTTACCCTCCAGTATGATCTCAAAAGTATTCTCCGCTACATGTTTAAGGGTCTGCTCGATCGGGTCGGTATATCGCTCCGCCGGGACCGGGGAGACACCCTCAAACTTCAATCCGGAAAAGTCCGCCACCACGCCGCCCAGGTACTCCAGGTACTGGAGGAAGTTGGTATCCCGGACCTTATCGAGCTGTTCGAGGGGGAAATTCGGGTTGGAGGCAGGCTTACAGGTCGCCGCGCCGGAATGGCCTCCATCCGCTTTCGTGCCCATTGCCTGGCAGACCGTGCTCAGATTAAGCGATGTCTCATTTTCATTGGGCTTGCGGGTAGTCATCAGGTGGGAGCCATAGCAGTAGAAGATATAATCAGCCGGATACCCTTTCTTCCCCATCCAGTACCCGATCGCAGAAGCAACATTGATCTGGGTCTCCCCTTTCTTGGCGTCGCTGAATGGTGAGATCCCGGCCATAATCCGGACCTTGGCATCAACATTTTCCGGCTTATGGAAATCGATCCGCCCCAGAACCTGCTCGGTCCGGGGGAGCACCTTATCCAGTCCAGCTTCATACTCCTCTACTTTCTTATCCCAGCCGGTATTTTGCATGATATTGCGCATGCTGTCGTAGTCCTTGATCTCGTCCGCCAGACCCGTGGCCAGTTCCACCTTGCTGAACTTGGAACCGATCAGTTTGGAGAGTTCCAGTGCCAACGGTTCCAATTCGATATGGAGATCCTGGAGGACCGCGATCCTCCGAAGTTCGGCCAGGCCGGGGTTGTCCCATGGTTTGCCTTCAATCCGATCCTTATAAACCAGGGCCGAACCGCAGGTCTGTTTTTCGATCGGGAGTTCCTGTCCTCGGGGAAGACTGGCGATCTGAATATGCTTGATGACCCCTTCCTCCTCCAGCTTCTTTAAAAGATCGAAGATCTCCTGGGTGTAGGGATGGTGGTCGTCAACACTGGAGAAGATGATCTCCTTATCATAGAGTTCCCGGAACTGCCTCTCGATAACGGCCAGAGAAACCTTCAACGCCCGATCTATCTCGCCGCTCCCACCGACTTCTTTCTCGTCAAACTCCTCTTCCGCCATCTCAGAACCGATCTCATCAAAGGTAGCGGAGAGAGCCGCGTCGGGAGGCGGAGCGGCGGAAGGGAGAAATATCTCCTGGAGATCATCGAAGGTGATCGAGAACCGGTATTGTTCGTCCGGAGTGGCCGGCTGATATTTCAGAGTCGCCGTACCCCTCTCATCGGTCGGGACCATGACTGTCTCATCCGACCGGGTACTGCCGTCGGGGAGGAGAAACGAACCGGCCCCAGCCAGTCTCTTCACCACAATATCAATCCCGGGAATGGCCTTGCCGGTAGCATCTTCAGTCAGCATAATCCTGATGGTATAATCTTTTTCTTCGGCCGCGGCGGGGGGGAGATACCCCTCTATCCCGGATATTATTTCAACAGTCTTATCGCAGGCATCTCCGATACCGGCAATCAATCCCTTCACCTTTTCGGATGAATCGGTGGGCAGCGCTCCGCCCAGGGCCATCATCACTCTCAGATGACGCTTCAGATCTTCCCCTATCCCCCGGAGAATATACGAGTATGATTCCCGAAGTTTATCATCCCAGGGAAGATCCCTGAGCTGCCTCAACCCCCGGATCAGGTAGGCGGCCATCTCCACCATCACGATAATCAGCTCGTCAGTATAATTAACCCGGCCGTTGGTGGACATATCCAGCTTCATCGCTTTGTCAAAGACGATAATATTCTCTCGCTCATCACCCTTTTTGACTAGCTTGTCGATCATCTTCTCTTTGTTAGTATCGTTGAGCGCAGCTTTAAGAGATTTCTTGATTTCCTTTAATTTATTCCCGGTCAGATTCTTGACCATCCCATTCATGTAGCCGGCCAGGAACTCCGGGTTAACCGCCCCTTCATCTTCCCGGCTGATTACTTCCAGTTCAGTCACATTGCGGATCACCTGTAAGATATTCAGGGCAGTCAATAACGCGGCCTTCTCCTGATGCTCCAGCACCTTGGGGATCTGTTTGAAGGTATTGTTGAAGATGGCCTTCAGGTCATCGCGGACCTTGTCGGCATTCTGGATGATCCAGAGTTTGAATTCGTTGATCTCGCGGGTGAAACGGTTGATGAGATCTACCGACTCATCCTCCTCCATCACCAGCATCTTCATCCGGGTGGTCAGGGCGTCGATGGGAAAATCAGGGAGATAGATATCGCAGCCGGAATGTACCGCCAGGTGAGCTATTCCTTCAGAGTAATTAATAAAATCAAACTCAAAATCCTCCCCGTAGACCGGATCCCGCCCCAGTTCTTCCTTCATGGTATTCCGGGCCCAGATCATATAGAAGGCGTTGGAAGAGACGGTGTCAAGATCGCCGCCTCCCTCTTTCCCGATTCCCCGGTTGACACCCTTGCCGTGAATAATAAATATCTTCTTTCTCATAACAATATACCTCCCATATAAATTTGCTTTGCAAATTTATATCCGGCTCACCGATTGAATCAATCGGCGAGCTGAATATTTAACTTAAATTTAAATTGAGCGATTCTATTTAACAATTCTAATGATAGACTAACGATTCCATTGCTGTCAAGGAATGTGCGATTAAAAGAAGAAAATAATAATAGTCGTTGAAAAAAGAGGACGGTTAGGATAGAACAAAAGCACATAATATGAGGTAGAATTGCCAAAGGATAAACCTTGAACACAGCAGAAGATCAGGTTATCAGGTAGCTGTGCGCAGGCAACCGTCAACTGCCAACCGTCAACTTTCTTGGAGTATAGATATGACCACATCACCTGTAATGAGTGACCAACCAGAGTTTGAGAAGGTTCTCGGTACGATCCAGAAAAGCATCAGTATACCAAGCCTCTCCGGGCAGGAAGAAGAGGTCATTAAATACCTGATGCGCGTGGCTTCCCGCCTGGGGTTTTCCTCGGTAGGAACAGACCGGATGGGGAACCTGGTGGTGGAAGGTATTATCGGTTCAGGGGAAGGACCAACGATTGTGATGACCGGCCACACCGACACCGTCAACGCCGATCCCGAAAGCTGGGCGCCCGAAACCAGACCCTGGACCGGGGCGATCCGGGACGGACGCCTCTATGGACGGGGATCCTCGGATATGAAATCCGCTCTGGTCTGCATGCTCTATGGAGCAGCCGCTCTGATCCGGGAACCGGGCGGCTGCAACGGGAAGATCGCGGTGGTGGGGACGGTGGTGGAAGAACTCTTTGAAGGGATATGTTTCATCGAAGCTCTGAAACAGATTCACCCCGATTACATCATCGTGGGCGAGGCGTCCGAGGGAAAGATTAATGTCGGACAGCGGGGCCGGGCTGAGATCGTCATCACCTCTTTCGGCCAGGAGCAGCATGCCTCCACCGGACGCCAGGTGATCAATGCGATCGAACAGTCCGCCTATATGATCGATGTCTTTCACCGCTGGTACCGGTCCGATATCGACCAGATTCTCGGAAAGAGAAATATCGTCCCAACCGACATCAAGATCCCGGTCGGGGGAGGAGGAGGACTGGACGGACGGGGAGGCAACTCGACCGTACCGAAACGGGTAGAGATAACTTATGATATCCGGACTCTGGTCGATGATACCCGGGAGTCAATCCTGGATCTGGTCCGGAGCAATCTTGAGAGAGAAGTATTAATCGCCCGAAAACTATACCCGAAATTCCGCGACCCGACGATCGACTTCGCGACCGATGTCGCCCTTACCTGGACCGGTATCTCCCTCGATACGGAGAAGTTCGCTCCAGCCTGGAAGACCAGGAAAGACAGCCCTCTGGTCGTCAAAGCTATCCGGGGAGTAGAACAGGCCCTGGGAACCATACCGGAAATGAGTTACTATTCATTCTGTACCGATGGCAGTGCGGTTATTCCCTATCGCAGACTCTTCCCCGATAAAGATATCTCGATCATCGGGTATGGACCGGGACGGGAGGATCAAGCCCATACTATAAACGAATCGATCGGGATCGAAGATCTTCAGGATATTCTTCTCGGCTACCAGGGAATATGCCGGGAACTGTTGGTATAGGGAGTGGGGAATGGGCAGTGGACAAAGACAGGTGGCTTAAAAACTGAATTTCGAACGTCGAACGCTCAACTTCGAACGTCGAACGAAAAGCCCCGAAGGGGCGGCAGATAATAGGCCGGGGCGTTAGCCCTGGTAAATGATGAACTTCGAACGTCGAACGCTCAACACCGAACGTCGAACGAAAAGCCCCGAAGGGGCGGCAGATAATAGGCCGGGGCGTTAGCCCTGGTAAATGATGAACTTCGAACGTCGAACGCTCAACACCGAACGTCGAACGAAAAGCCCCGAAGGGGCGGCTGATAATAGGCCGGGGCGTTAGCCCTGGTAAATGATGAACGTCGAACGTTGAACGCTCATCTTCGAACGTCGAACGAAAAGCCCCGAAGGAGCGGCAGATAATAGGCCGGGGCGTTAGCCCTGGTAAATGATGAATTTCGAACGTCGAACGCTCAACTTCGAACGTCGAACGCTCAACTTCGAACGTCGAACGAAAAGCCCCGAAGGGGCGGCTGATAATAGGCCGGGGCGTTAGCCCTGGTAAATGATGAACGTCGAACGTTGAACGCTCATCTTCGAACGTCGAACGAAAAGCCCCGAAGGAGCGGCAGATAATAGGCCGGGGCGTTAGCCCTGGTAAATGATGAATGTCGAACGTCGAACGCTCAACTTCGAACGTCGAACGAAAAGCCCCGAAGAGGCGGCTGATAATAGGCCGGGGCGTTAGCCCTGGTAAATGATGAACGTCGAACGTTGAACGCTCATCTTCGAACGTCGAACGAAAAGCCCCGAAGGAGCGGCAGATAATAGGCCGGGGCGTTAGCCCTGGTAGATGATGAACTTCGAACGTCGAACGCTCAACACCGAACGTCGAACGAAAAGCCCCGAAGGGGCGGCTGATAATAGGCCGGGGCGTTAGCCCTGGTAAATGATGAACTTCGAACGTCGAACGCTCAACACCGAACGTCGAACGAAAAGCCCCGAAGGGGCGGCTGATAATAGGCCGGGGCGTTAGCCCTGGTAAATGATGAACTTCGAACGTCGAACGCTCAACACCGAACGTCGAACGAAAAGCCCCGAAGGGGCGGCTGATAATAGGCCGGGGCGTTAGCCCTGGTAAATGATGAACGTCGAACGTTGAACGCTCATCTTCGAACGTCGAACGAAAAGCCCCGAAGGAGCGGCAGATAATAGGCCGGGGCGTTAGCCCTGGTAAATGATGAATGTCGAACGTCGAACGCTCAACTTCGAACGTCGAACGAAAAGCCCCGAAGGGGCGGCAGTCAATAGCTAAGGGCGTAAGCCCTGGTTCAACATGGTTCAACATGGTTCAACATAATTTTTCGGAGAAAAATTATTATGAAACGAGAATTCATCGGTATTATGGGGAAACTGATCTGTGAACTGGGAGAGGAAGATGGTGTGGCCATTGTTACGCTGGGTGGACAGGCTGATGTCTATACCTCTCCCGAAATGAGTAAGATCTTAGAAGCCTATATTGCCCGGGGACAGGGCAAGATTCTCCTCGATCTGGAAGAACTGGAATACCTGGACAGTTCCACACTGGCCGCTCTACTCAGGGCTCAAAAGAAGGCGAAGAACCTCGGTGGCGACGTAAAACTCCTTAAATTACAAGGAGAACCCCGCAAGGTATTTGAAGTCAGCGGCTTCCTTTCCATATTTGAAACCTTCAGCGACCGCAATGAAGCCCTTCAAAGCTTTTCCGGATCTAAAGAAGACTGAGAACCAAAAAAATTATTGGCCTATCCGTGGAAAACCAATATAGTTTATTTCGATGGTCATATGGTGCTCATGTGACCATCGAAATAAACTATGCCGGAGTGGTGGAATTGGCAGACACGCGGGATTCAAAATCCCGTTCTCGCAAGAGAGTGAGGGTTCGAGTCCCTCCCCCGGCATACTTTGAAGGGTTCTGCGCCAGAGGCGCATCAGCCTCTGGCTGAAAGTTTCTCCTCTGGTATAAAAAATCGGGTGCGGCGGTTTCCGCCGCACCCGATTTTTTTATCTTTGAATTTCTTCCAAATAATAAGAATTCTTTTTGAATAATTATTTTTCCCCTCCGTCTAATCCTATGCAACCCATAATAGAAGGAGGGAAAACCATGAAAAAGCTGATCGTGGGAGTTTTAGTTATTTCTTTCGTCATAACGGGAACAGCCTGGACCCAGTGTGTTCCCCGGCAGCAGAGATGTGTTACCAATAATTATTACTATAATAACCCGGGCTACCGCTGCCCGCGCCCCTATCCACCGCCACGGCTATACTGGAATGGCAGGCAACCCTACAGGCAACCCCGCAGACCCCGCCCGAATTATTATCAATCCTACCGCTGGCCGAGCTATCTCTCGACGCGTTTCTGAATTAATGGCTCAAAATCAAAATGAATTACACTACAAAAGGCATTGATACTGGGGCCTCGATTTCTGGTTTACAGTAATTCAAACTTAATCCTGCGCGATTTATATCCTTTCT
>Ga0222666_1000428_pt1 | contig 23962 bp, 15 predicted proteins | sample AntAcemetagen655_FD_181710 | JGI IMG/M metagenome (GOLD analysis project Ga0222666, IMG submission 181710) | Saline water microbial communities from Ace Lake, Antarctica - #655 | ecosystem: Environmental > Aquatic > Non-marine Saline and Alkaline > Saline | place: Antarctica: Ace Lake...
TGATCTGACCGGTGATGATGAGATTATCGATGCCGCCGGAATGATTATCCTTCCCGGCGGGATCGACCCCCACGTCCATTTCGATGACCCCGGATTTACCGACCGGGAGGATTTCGCCCATGGTACCGCGGCCGCCGCTTCCGGAGGCGTTACCACCATCATCGATATGCCCTGCACCTCTATTCCTCCGGTTACCACTATGGCTAATCTGGAGGAGAAGCTGGCGGTGGTGGAAAAAGAAGCGGTCATCGACTTCGGATTCCATGGCGGGATCGCGCCCCAGTCGATGGGGTCAGGCTATCCGGAAAATTTTCGGGATCTTTCCCGGATCGTATTCGGATTTAAGACCTACTTCATCTCGATTATGGAACTCTTCGGCGGTCTGAATCATTTTCAGTTCAGAAATGTTCTGAAGCAGGCCCAGGAGTTCGGCGCGACCATCCTCCTCCACGCGGAGGATCTCAGCTATGTCAACCCGGCCACCGATTATTGGATGAAAGCAGGTAAGGAACCGATTGACTATTACCGCTCCCGGCCCGAGGCGGCCGAGCTCCTGGCGGTTCAGAACGCCGTGGAAATGGCGCAGGAGACCGGCGCGGACCTTCATATTGTCCATATCAGTACCGCCCGGTCGGTCGAGATTATCGCGGATAGCGATGTTACTTGTGAGACCGGACCGCACTATCTTCAGTTCGATCTTGATGATTTTATCCGGATGGGATCACCTCTCAAGACTACTCCCCCCGTGAAGAAGCAGGGAAACAGCGAGAAACTCTGGCAATATTTATCTGATGGTTTGATAGATTTTGCCGCCTCCGACCACGCTCCCTCTACGGCCGCGGGTAAGGAGACCGGATCTATCTGGACCGATTATGCCGGCATCCCCGGAACCATCACCCTGCTCCCCTACCTTTTCTCCGAGGGCTACACGAAGGGACGATTCTCCCTCCGACGGCTGGTGGAGGTGACCTCAGAGTCCGCCGCCCGCCGCTATGGTCTCTACCCCCAAAAGGGAGCGATCGAGATCGGTACCGACGCCGACCTGGTCCTGATTGACCCAGGGATGACCTGGACGGTAGAAGGAGAGAAATTCCTCTCCAAAGGCCATATCACCCCCTTTGAAGGAATGGAACTGCAGGGAAGGGTCTTGCGGACCATCGTCCGGGGCCGGACTGTCTACGAGGCCGGCAGTGGCATAAAAGTCGAGGGGGGTTATGGCCAATTCCTGACCCGGACCTGACCACCAAATGGGGGAAGAAAGCTGATTATAACCACGAAGAACACGAAGGTTTATTGATAAATAGTCTAAATTAGATTTTTTTATCCACTATTCTTCGTGACCTTCGTGGTGAATTACAACTTATCAAGACCTTCAACTATAGTACAGGATCTGCTTACCAGCGGGATTTTTCCAGCGGGACGTTGAATTGTCCGGAGATCGCGTTGGTAATTGCGTCTTTTTTCTTCACCTTAAGATCAAATGTTCCACAGATGCTACTATCGGTTATTTTGATAATGGTGGCTGTCCCTTCACGCACCCCCAGCGAAACAATAGCACCCTTTTCTTCTCTGGCCACTTTGATCTCAGCGGTTACCCAGAACGGTTTTCCGTAACCCGCTGCGGCGGAGTAAGTGCCGATTTCTATCTCCTTTCGGGCGTTGGTAAAGTTTATCGCAACGATAAATATTCCTTTCTCCTTGACCGGAACGATAAAGCTGTTCGACATCTGCTTGATAGTGAAATCACTGTTGGAGAGATAAACCCCGAGCTTGGTTCCGTTCTTCTGTAATAGAGCGCCCCCAGATTTAATCTTGGAAAACTCGAACGGCTCCATCGCTTTGACGGTAGCGCTGCTGGAGATCATTTCGGTTATCGCGCTGGTTTCGGGACAGCTCTCTTCCGGATAGATACCGGGAACGCATATTGCCCCGCATAAACAATAAGTCATTAAGATTGATAAGATTATTCTCTTCATCTTCTCCTCCTTTTTTGCAGCAGGTCTGATTGGACCGGATTATCCGGATGTAGTAAGTTAATTTAACTGGTATTGCCTTATGACCGTAGTTATTTCCTGAATATTATTGTCCAATGACAATTAATAACATAGCAAATATTCATATTTATGTATACTAAATAAATAATGTTGAAGACCGCTGAAGACCGTTGAAGACCGAAACGTCCGCTGCTCGGCACATAAGTTATGCGGAGCAGAGGAGAAAGCTAATCGGCTCGATGAGCGTTGGCTGAGCGGGGACCGGGAATTATTGCTTCAGATCGCGGAGAAAGATGAGGGGATAAAAGACTTGCCGGGCTTCCTCGATCGAGGTTGAAAACCTCTTCCACAGAACTCACCACGGGTTTACTGAATGTTTATGGAAATGCGGCAAATATCCGGTAAACTTGTCAGTCCTGTGCTGGTAGCGGGGTGCTGTATCCGCAGTCGCTGACTGCGGCGAGTATTCCCGCAAACAACCAATGATCTGATGCAGATATAACGCAATACCGGGTTTATTAAGAGTTCGGCGGGAAAGAGTAGCCATATCTGAACGATCGTTCAGATATGGCTACAAGAGCTAAATTTTTAAAAAAATTTCAACCATGGAGAAGTAATCAATGGAGGATAAAAATGTTTCACCCCAGCAATGGAGAGAACTGTATAACGCGGCGATTGAACTGAAGAAACTGAAGCCCTGGGAGTGGATGTGGGATAGCGAGATCTTCGGTGTCCAGGATCAGGAGACCGGTGAAGTCGGGTATTGTTGCATGATGGGAAGGGGTGGCGAGCATTATGCTATGGCAGTGTACGACTTGCCGGGAATGAATGAAGTCCGGGCTCACATGGAACAGGTCGGAGAGTAAGATAGAATTTCATTTCTGATTTTCCTGGTCGGGGCGTAAGATAGTTCCGGTTGGAAACTCATAATTTTTCAAAAAGGAGGGGATGAGCTGAAACAGTTTGCAGCAGTAATGCTGGTGGTTCTGTTTTTGATTCCGGTGATGCTCACCGGGGCGGATTTTGACGGTGATTCCCGCGAGGATATTGCCATCTTCCGCCCCTCTTCCGGCCTCTGGGCGGTGCGGGGGGTAACCCGGATTTACTTCGGGGGGACCGGAGATCAGCCTCAACCCGGTTATTACTCCGGTGGCAATTCGATCGATATCGCGATCTTCCGTGGTTCATCCGGCCTCTGGGCGGTGAGGGATAATACCAGGGTTTACTTTGGGGGAAGCAGTGACACTCCCCGCCCCGGTGATTACAACGGCGACGGGAGCGCCGATATCGCCATCTTCCGGGAATCAAGCGGACTCTGGGCGGTTCAGGGTATCACCCGGATGTACTTTGGTAAATCCGGCGATATGCCGATCGAGGGGGGTGTAGCTCAGCGGCTTTATGATTATGTGATCAAGTCCGGGGATGGGGAGGACCTGACGGCGGCTCTTGAGAGTACCGCCTATGGCAGCGTCTATATTCCGAAAGGCAGTTATTCGATTCAGAGTGACATCCATATCAACGGGGTTAAACTTATCACCGGCGCCGGCCGCGGAAACACCTGGCTTTCGCTCGCCGATTACTGCAATATTTTCCTGGAGACGCCCGGAGGATTGACCATGGAAAAATTTTCCGTCCAGTATGGAGGCGACGGAAGCGGTCAGATCCAGGTTGGAGCGCTTGCCGGCTCCACCAGTATTGCCAATGTCGACGCCTATGACAGTGCCAGCCATGGTTTCTACGCGGCCATCGGTACCGATTATATAAACTTGCTCAACTGCAAAGCAATCTCCCCCGCCGCCAATGGATTTTATCAATTCAACGGTAACTGTGGATTTACCAACTGCATAGCGCGGGATTGCGTGGATGTTGGATTCCATACCTGCTCAAATCTGGTTAACTGTGTGGCGGATGGTGGTACTATCAGCAGTTCCGGTTTTTACCTTAGTGGTCAGCTTACAAACTGCAGTGCCTTTGACTGTGTCAACGGCATCAACAACTGTAACGAGATGGCATCCTGTGAATCACTGAGCAACAACGGCAGCGGGTTTATCGACTGCGAATATATAGCGGCTAGTTACGCGGTTAGTAATGGGATCAACTGGAATAACTGTACCCATACCGCAGCCTGTAACGATTAGAATCTATGTTTTTTTGTCTTTTGCGTGGTTTAAATTATCTAATTCCAAGGTTCTCAGTCATATTGTGTGGGTAATTCTAAATAATCTGGTGCTTCCCAACAGTTTGTTGGTTCTCCAGTATTCTATGAGTTCCGCTTAATATATTTTATTATCATATCAGAATCTACCCATACAATATGACTGAGAACCAAATTATTATATTCTTCTAATAGTATTAAACCATAACCAGGGAGGTGAGGAGATGAAGATGATCGCGGCATTGGTACTGATGGTTCTGTTCTTGTTTCCAATGATACTTTCCGGGGCCGACTTTGATGGTGACTCGCGGAGTGATCTGGCTATATTTCGCCCCTCGTCCGGCCTCTGGGCGGTTCGGAATGTGACAAGGGTTTACTTCGGGGGATCGTCTGACGAACCGAGACCGGGCGACTACAACGGAGACGGGATTGCGGATATAGCTATCTTCCGGCCATCTTCCGGATTGTGGGCGGCGCGGGGTATCACCCGGCAATATTTCGGAGGCAGCGGCGATACGGCGATCCAGGGAGGTGGGGGCCAGCGCACTTATGATTATGTGGTTAAGGCCGGGGACGGGGACGACCTGGAAAGCGCGCTGGAGAGCACGACCTATGACAGCGTCTATATCCCGGCCGGGACTTATGCCGTCTCCAATCCGATTACCGTTACCCATGTCACCCAAATCACCGGGGAATCCCGGCATAAGGTTACGATCTCATTTAGCGGGACCTCTTACATGGCGATCGGGTCGGCGGCGACCGGATGCACGATAGAAAAGCTTACCGTCCAGAACGGTGGTTTCACCAATCTGGGCAACTTCTTTATCGCGGCTTCCTACGTGACAGTAAGGGACTGCCGCTCACGCTATAGTTCAACCGATGGTTTTCTCTATACCAGCGGGGCTAACTTTGTGACCTTTGAAAACTGCGTGGTTGAATACGCGGCCTATCGAGGATTCCGGGGAAATTCCGCAATACGGAGTTCTCGGCTGATCGGGTGCGTGGTGATTGATACCGGAACTATCACCGGTTTTGACATCGGGTTTGAGAACTGCAATAATCTCACTAACTGCTATGTGGATGGGGAGTACAGTGGTTACACAGGATGCACTAATATAGTGGCTTCAATCGCCTATAACTGCCGCGATTTCGGTTTCAGCGGATGTTATGGATTGAGCAGTTGCCAGGTCCTTGGCAACAGCACTACTCTCTACGGAATGAATGACTGTGACAATCTCTCCGCCTGCCGGGTTGAGGAATGTGATGTGAATGAATATAACGGCTGCGATTATTACTATGGATCGGGGAACAACGACAATTCCTGCAATTAATAATTGATATCTCTTCGAAACCCCATCCCGCGAAGATTGCCGCGAAGCATTGAATTTAGAGGTTGATGATGGAGAACGGGAAAGCTCCGAAAGTCGAGATCAAGCTGGAAGATGTATCCAAGACCTACGTCATGGGGGAGGTCAAGGTTCCGGTTCTGAAAGGACTCGATCTGGAGATATACAAGGGCCAGCTTACCGCTATCCTGGGGGACTCCGGAGCCGGGAAGTCCACGCTCCTTAATATGATCGGGGGTATCGATCGACCGACCAGCGGGCGGATTCTCTTTGGAGAGAAGGACATCGCACAGCTGAGCGACCGGGCTCTTACTCTCTACCGGCGGCAGAACGTCGGATTTGTCTTCCAGTTTTACAACCTGGTAGCTACCCTAACCGCCCTGGAGAACGTGGAGGTCTCGACCGAGATCGCCGACGATCCGATGGACCCGGCCCATGCCCTTGACCTGGTTCAGATAAAAGACCTCTCCTCCCATTTTCCGGCCCAGATGTCGGGCGGTCAGCAGCAGCGGGTGGCGATAGCCCGGGCCCTGGCCAAACAACCCAGCCTGATGCTCTGTGACGAGCCGACAGGCGCGTTAGACCAGCAGACCAGCGTGACGGTCCTTAACCTACTCTCCGGTCTGAACACGAAATTAAATACCACTATTGTCATCATCACCCATAACCCCAACATCGCGAAGATGGCCCATCGGGTGGTACGGATCGGAGACGGGAAGATCGAGAAGGCGTACGTGAACGAGCATCCGCTCAAAGCCGAGGAGATTCCCTGGTGAAGGTTCTCGACCGGAAGCTGCTCCGCGATCTCAGCCGATCAAAAGGAATGCTTCTGGCCGTGGCCGCCATCATTGCCGTGGGAACCGGCTGCCTGGTCGGGATGCTCTCCACCTACGATGACCTGGAGACGGCCCGGCTGGATTATTATGCTCGTACCCGGATGGCCGACTTCTGGATCAGCCTCAAGAAAGCCCCGCTGACCGCGATTGAGGAACTGGAGAATATTCCCGGTGTGGCTTCGATCCGGGAGAGGATATCCTTTCCGGTAATAGTCGATCTGGCCGGTGTGGACCGTCCGATCAGCGGTCTGACCGTATCAATGCCAGAGACTCCCGGAGATATCATCAACAATATCATGGTTCGCTCCGGATCCTACTTTACCGCGGGCCGGCGGAATGAGGTTATCGTCTCGGAGAAGTTTGCCCAGGCCCGGAAACTCCAGCCCGGGGACTCCATCCACCTGACGATGAACGGACGCCGGGAAAAGATGTTTATGGTGGGGACCGCCATCAGTTCGGAGCATGTCTATATTGCTCCCCCGGGAAGTTTGATGGCTTCTCCGGGAGATTACGGGATATTTTACATCAAGCGCAGTTTCGCCGAGGATAAATTCGGATTTAACGGAGCCTGCAACGATGTGGCTGGTCTTCTTACCCGGGATGGGAAACGGGAATCATCCCTGGTTCTGGAAGAACTTAACCGGGTGCTCGCCCCCTACGGGGTCTTCAGCGTGACTCCCCGGAGCCAGCAGTTCTCCAACCTGACCCTTAATGCCGAGATGGGGGGGCTCAAGACGACCGCGACCGCGCTCCCGATCATATTTCTTAGTGTGGCGGCCTTGGTTCTTAACGTTTTGATGACCAGGATGGCGGAGCAGCAGCGAATGATAGTGGGGACATTGAAGGCGCTTGGCTATGAAAATGGGCAACTTTTTTTTCACTATCTGAAGTTCGGTTTCTGCGTGGGATTGGTCGGCGGCCTCGGCGGTTGTATCCTGGGAGACTTGATCTCGGAGTCCATGATCGGGATGTACCAGCAATTTTTTGAATTCCCCCGGCTGGTTAACCGGGCGCCGCCATCCCTTATGACGATAGCTGTCCTGATATCGGTTATCTTCTCCGTTCTGGGCGCTTTGCGGGGTGTGAAGAAGATCGTGGATCTCGATCCGGCCGAGGCCATGCACGACGCGATGCCGGCCACCGGCGGGAAAATAATTCTGGAGAGATGGAAGACATTCTGGAGCCAGCTCGACTTCTGGTGGCAGATTGTTTTGAGAAGTATTTTTCGGAACCGGGCCCGGACACTGATTGCCATGGTGGCCGCGCTGCTGGGATCCGCAATGGTCCTCCTGGCTCTGGGTTTGACCGATTCGATGAACTACATGGTAGATTTCGAGTTTGAGAAAGTTCTCCTGGGCGATTATACCATAACCCTCCGCGAGGCGGTTGATTCGGGCGCTGTCAAAGAGGCTGCCAGTCTTCCCGGAGTCACTCTGGTGGAGCCGGTATTCAACGTGGCCGGTACCTTCTCCCGGGCCAACCACCACAAGAAAGGAGTCATCACCGGCCTGATCCGAGACGCGGCGCTGAGTGTTCCCTGTGATGCTGCTGGAGATCCGGTTCGGGTGCCACCGGCGGGGCTTCTGATGACCGATAGGCTGGCCCGTCAGATTGATGTCGCGGCAGGGGATACGATAACCTTTGTTCCCGTCCGGGGGGTGAAGTACCCCGTGGAACTGGAAGTGGCGGCTACCATCAAGAGCATGATCGGCCTCAGTGTTTTTGCGGATTACGGATATCTCAACCGCTTAGTAGGAGAGGAGATGGCGGTCAACGAGCTCCAGTTGAAGGCCCGACATACGCCGGCGCAGACGGCCGGCTTTTTCCGATACTTGAAAGAGTCTCCCCTGATCGAATCGCTGAATGTGATTGGCCAGACCAAAGCGGCACTGAAGAAGCAGATGACCGGAGCGATGCAGGGGATGGCTATGGTGATGATCGTCTTCGCCGGAGTTATCTTTTTCGGTTCGATCCTCAACGGATCCCTGATCGCGATCTCCGAACGGCGCCGGGAAATCGCCACCTTCCGGGTTCTGGGATACCGGCCGCGTGAGATCGGGGGAATGTTCATCCGGGAGAATATGCTCCTCAACCTGACGGGGGCGGTGTTGGGTCTGCCCTTCGGTTATTGGATGCTTCAGGGGCTGGCCAGCCAGTTCACAAACGACGCCTATACTATGCCGTGTGTTGTAAGCGGAGCAAGCTGGATCTGGACAGTCATTCTCGCTGTCATCTTCGTCCTGATCTCCCACTTCTTCGTTCAAAGAGCGATCAAGCGGCTTAACTGGGAAGAGGCCCTGGCTATGAAGGAGTAAGAATGATGAACATCGAACGTCCAACGCCGAACGCCGAACGTCGAACGACGCATTGGCCGAAGAGGCCACAAAGTTGGAAAGAATAAGTGAGGAGAAAAGCGGGATGAAAAAGAAGAAGATAAAATGGATGATTATCGGGGCGGTGCTGGTGGTTATCATCGTGATTGCCGCCGCGGGGATGAAGACGTCGGTTTCCGTCCAGACGGCTGAGGCCAGGTCTGGGACTATCCGGTCCTACGTGGAGGAGCGGGCCCGGACCACACTGCCCCGGGTTCACCGGATCACGATGCCTTTTAATGGGAGGGTCGAACCGATCATTCTTCAGGAGGGAAGTTCGGTTAAAAAAGGTGATGTTGTTGCCCGTCTGGATACCGAAAATCTGGAGACCGAACTGACCCAGTATAATGAGGTTGTGGAAGCCTTCGAGAAGTCGGTCCAGTCGGCCCGGGTTCGGGTTGGAGCCAGCAAGACGGTCGAGGAGTACTCGAAATGGGTCTACGAAGCGGTGAAGACGCTCTACCCGGACAAACTCGTCAGTGAGCAGGATGTTAAGGAGTCGGCTAAGGAAGCGCTCGAGGACCAGGCTACTTCCATGGAGGACCAACTTACCTACTATGCCATGAACGCGCTCAACTACGCGATCAAGCTCCTGCCGATATATAGTAAACGCGATCTGAATCGCTCGACTCTGAGCAGTCCGATCGACGGAGTGATTTTGAAACGGTACGTCGAGAATGAGATAGTTCTGGCCGCGGGGGATCCTCTCCTTGATATCGGAGATCCGGAAGCCCTCGAGGTTACGGCTGAGATCCTTACCGAGGAGGCGGGGGATATCTCCACCGGCGACCAGGTGGAGATCTTCGGTGCAGCGGTCGGGCATGACCCGATCCAGGGAACCGTAAAGCGGGTCTTCCCCGAGGGATTTACCAAGATCTCGTCACTCGGCGTCGAACAGCAGCGGGTGAAGGTCAAGATAGCGATCGCCACCGCTGGCCTGAAAAAACTTCGGGAATCAGGCCGGAATTTAGGTGTCGAATACCGGGTCCGGGTCCGGATCTTTACCGCGACAAAAAAGCAGGCTGTTATTATCCCGCAGACTTCCCTCTTTCGCGGCGGGGGAGGGGAGTGGGAGGTCTTCGCGGTAAAGGCCGGGGAAGCCCGGTTGGTAAAGGTGAAACTCGGCCTGACCAACGACCGGGACACCGAAGTGACCGAGGGGCTATCGGTGGGTGATACCGTTATTCTCGCCCCCGCGACCACCCTGACCGATGGTACGCGGGTTAAAATTGGGGAATCCGGGTGAAGTCGCAAAATCCCTCTGCCTCGGACTTTTTATTAGCCGCAAACCAGCCGTGGCTCTTAGAGCTTCCGCCTTCGCACTCCGTGTTATGGCGGACCAGATGGCGGGTCAAGAAAAGCGCAAAAATCGCAAGAATTCCCTCTACTTCGGACTCTTTTAAAATCGCAAATTTTTGCTAATCTCCGCGAATTTGAATCCTTAAAATGCAAGGCGACGGCGAACAACTTTAGGCACTTTTCCGCCTGAGGCTGATCAGCCTCTGGCTGAAGCGCATTTTAAACTTTAGGCACTTTAAACTTTTTGTCCCCCATTCCCAATTTCCAATTCCCCAATCTCATAAGATTATTGCGGTTCGCCGCGTTCCATGGCAAACTGGAAACCGTGGGAATTTATTTTTCACTGGAGAAAATGTGTAAATATATCGGGTTAAAGGAACAGGAAGATGGGAAAAGTTAAGTCCCCAGAACCGGTGAAGCTGATCAGCGGCCTGCTGGCCGGAGATCCGGGATGGCTGAACCGGGCAAAAGATCTGTTGAGTGGTCGGTATGGCTTGATCGATCATGAAAGCGAATGTATCCCTTTTGATTTTACCTCCTACTATCAGAAGGAACTGGGTCCGGATATTATCCGTCAGTATATTTCATTTGAAAATTTGATCGACCCCGGAGATCTGGCCTCGATCAAGCTGACCACCAACCGGATGGAAAAGGAGCTTTCGGAAGATGGGGTGAGAAAGGTCAATCTCGATCCAGGCTATCTCGACCTCTCCAAAATGGTATTGGCTACTACCAAGGACGCTACCTACCGGGTCTATCTGGGCCAGGGCATCTCCGGTCAGTCCACCTACTACTTCGAGCGCGGTACCTACCGCCTCTGGCAATGGACCTACGCCGACTACCGGACCGATACCGCGATTGAATTTTTCAACCGGGTGAGATCGGGCTATAAGCGGCAGTGGAGGCAACGAGATTGAGGAAAAGTAAACAGTAGTCGGCATAAATTTCCGGGTATAATTTTTATTCTTTCTTCAATTTCCCGGTAATGATAAATTTTTTGTCCAATCAGGTTGAATCTAAACAAGTTCCTATTTTGGAATTTTAATAAAGCGTCTGTGGGAGGGGCTTCCAGCCCCGATAATTGCGGCTGGAAGCCGCTCCCACAGTTGCGAAGCTAAGTTTTTCGACTGTAACAATAGATAAGACGTAAGACTGAAAGTATTTCCATGAAAGCTGAATATAAAAAACCAGAAGATGAATTTAAATATCTCTACTTGTTTGCCGATCAGTTGGTTGATTCCATAGTTATTACTGATAGTAATTTTAAGATAAGTTATGTCAACAGTGCTACTGAAGAACTTTATGGTTATTTACAGAAAGAACTTCTGGGGAAGATGCCGGAGCTGTTAAATGCCGAACCTTTGTCGGAGCAAATCCAAAAAATTATTTATAAAAATATGGCGGCGGGAAAAGTCTGGAGAGGAACCCATTTGAACAGAAGGAAGGATGGGAGCGTTTTTTTCTGTGAACATAAGATTTCTCCCTTCAGGGATAAAAAGAAAAAACTGCTATGTTATATTGGAATACATCGGGATGTTATGGAACAAAAGCGCTTCGAAAAAACGCTGCATGAGGTAGAGAGTCGATATTATACCCTTTTTGAAAACGTGCCGGTCGGGGTTGGATTGGCTACTGACCAAGGCCGGGTGTTAGCTTTTAACAAAAAGATGACTTTGTTTACCGGATATTCGGAGAGTGAACTTGAACGGGTGAATGTCAAAGACATGTACGTTGATCTCAAAGATTATGAATCAGTCTCAAGGGAGTTGCAAACGAAGGGAGCTGTCAGTGACTTTGAAGTTGAATTAAAAAAGAAGAATGGAGAGATTTATTATGGAAACCTGTCCATTACTCTTTTTAAGATCGGGGAAAAGAAAGTAAAACTCACCGTACTCAAGGAGATAACCGAGCGCAAAAAAGCGGAGGCGGAGCTTAATAGGTATCGTATGAATCTTGAGAAAATAGTGGAAGAGCGCACCGCCGAAATCAAAGCCCGGGAAAAAGTTCTAGAGGAGAAAAACATCACCCTCCGGGAAATTTTAAGTCAGCTCGAAATTGAGAAGAAGAGTATGCAGGATAACATTGTATGCAATATTAATAATCTAGTGCTTCCGGTTGTGCGAAAATTAAAAAACAAAGTATGTGATTTTGACAAGAAGCATTTTAAGATTCTGGAGGATGATCTGGATAAAATAACTTCCTCATTCGGGAAAACCCTTATCAGGCGTAAGTTGAAGCTTACCCCCAGAGAGATTGAAATCTGCGATATGATCCGGACCGGTTTTACCACCAAAGAAATAGCCACTTCGTTAAATATAAGCTCCGGGACCGTGAGCCGGCACCGGGAAAATATACGCAAGAAACTTAACCTTAGTGGAAAAACCATAAACTTATCTACTTTTCTTACTGACCTCTGATCTTTCTATCCCGTTATTTCCTCAATATCAATGCGCGGATTATTTACCCTCCAGAAGTTGTAATCCTCCCGTTTTTTAGTTCGCCTTAATTATTTCCCCGATTTTTAGCAATTGTACACCCTGATTGGGCGGGAATATGTAGTATCTATATGCAATATATATGCGATCTTTCCCGGTTGACGTATCTACTCTCCGCGAGGAAAATGTAAAAATAATTATTCTTTATCTATGGTTGATTATTATGGCGGGAAACAATGATTTTGACTGGTTAATATTTTTTCCCTAAGAGAAAAATCAAGTAACCTGGAAACACGGAAACTTTATAAATTTTTTCACTGCCCCGATTTATCGGGGAGCGAAAAAAATTGAAAAAGGGAGAGATAAAAATGAAGATTATAAAGTTAGTGGTCTTATTGGCAGTTGTCTTTTGTATCTCAACTTCGGCTATGGCTGTCCCCACTCCTTTTGGATATAAAACTCCAACACCTTTTATTACCCCTACGCCGGCCCAGGGCTCCGTTTCGCCAACACCGACACCGCCACCTACGGCTACATCGACACCGGAAGGTTATAAAACCCCGGTCCCCACACCGACACCAATAGGTTATGAAACACCAACACCTTTTATTACCCCTACGCCGGCCCAGGGCTCCGTTTCGCCAACATCGACACCGCCACCTACGGCTACATCGACACCGGAAGGTTATAAAACCCCCGTTATTACTCCTACACCCGAAGGCTATAAAACTCCAATACCGCCAATTACACCGACACCTATACCGGGCTCCAGTTCACCAACACCATCATTTACAAGGACGCCGCCGCCGACACCCGCTCCCACACCGATTTCACCGACCACACCGACACCAGTACCGGGTTATCACACGCCCACTCCGACTCCTCCTATAATCTCAACCCCTACCCTCACTCCTTTTGGCTTCAAGACTCCAACTCCATCGCCGGCTCCCACGGCGAGCCCTGAAGGCTATAAGACGCCTACCCCAACTCCAATTCCTGGTCCGAATCACGCAACTTTGCCGCCATTGATATTTCGGACCACGGCCTCTTCCGGTTCGGCAAACTGGTATGTCAGGAGTTTCACCAGGACAGGTTACGGGGATCTGGGAGATCTTCCTGTCCCGGCGGATTATGACGGGGACGGGACTGTCGACATTGGCTATTTCAGGGAAAGTGAAAGTTTATGGTCGATTCGAGGAGTTACGCAATTTCATTTTAATGTTGATTTTACACCTACCCCACATGCTACTCCTCCTGATGGTACTCCTCCTGTTCCCACTCCAACTCCCGGCGATGAATTAATATTATATCCGGTTCCCCGGGATTATAACGGAGATGGAACCGCCGACGCGGGCTACTGGAGAGCATCCACCGGTCTCTGGGTAATCAAGGGAATCACCCGGGGTTACTGGGGCTCTCCCGGTGATCTACCCTCCCCGGCTGACTATAACGGCGACGGAATAACCGACCCGGCTTACTTCCGGGCCGCTTCTGGCCACTGGGCGGTGAGAGGGATTACTAATATTTATTTCGGAAGCACAGGCGATCAGGCGGTTCCGACTGACTATAACGGCGACGGGACCTCGGATATCGCCATCTTCCGTGGGAGCTCCGGGCTTTGGGCTCTGCGGGATATCACACGGTCTTATTACGGATCTAGTTCCGATCATCCGATCCCGGCGGATTATGATGGAGATGGCACTTCCGATATCGGGTTATACCAGGCCTCCACCGGCCTCTGGGCGATTCAAGGGCTGACCCGGGTTACTTTCGGATCCGGGGACTACCTGCCGGTCCCCGGCGACTATAACGGTGATGGTACCACATATATTGCCTGCTTTGGACAATCAACCTCACCACTCCCAACCTCAACGCCGGAGGACTACAAGACGCCCACGCCGCCACCGAGTGTAACCACCCCCACGCGGACCCCTACCTTTACGGCAACGCCGAGCCCGGAAGGTTATAAGACACCAACACCGGCGCCTGGAGGAAACTGGCGGATAAGGAATGTCACCACGGTCAGTTTCGGAGGATACACCGACTTCCCGGTCTCCGGTGACTATGATGGAGACGGGACAGTTGATATCGCTTATTTCCGTCCCTCTTCCGGTCTCTGGGCAGTCCGGGGGATAACTCAGGTTTACTTCGGCGGCGATACCGATCTTCCGGTTCAGGCCGATTATAATGGTGACGGAAGTTCGGATATCGCTTATTTCCGGGCTTCTTCAGGATTATGGGCGGTCAAAGGAACCACCCAGGTTTATTTCGGGAGTGGTTCCGACGAGCCGGTTCCGGCGGACTACAATGGAGACGGGACCTCCGATATTGCGTTATTTCGTGCGCCTTCCGGCCTCTGGGCGGTCCGGGGAATCACCCAGGTTTACTTCGGCGGCTCTACGGATTATCCCGTTCCCGGGGATTATAGCGGTGACGGCGCATCCGACATTGCCTATTTCCGTGGTTCTTCAGGATTATGGGCGATTAGAGGGGTTACTCAGACCTATTTCGGTGGTTCCGCCGATCAGCCGGTTCCGGCTGACTATAACGGCGACGGAATAACCGACCTAGCCTATTTCCGCCCCGCCTCGGGCCTCTGGGGGATCAAGGGGATCACGATGTTTTATTACGGAAGCAGTACCGATGAACCGGTCCCGGCCGATTATGACGGAGATGGGACCGATGATGTCGCCTGCTTCGCGCCTACGGAAAGAACACCGACGCCCGCGCCCCCCACACCTGTTCCTACAGCGACACCGGTGGATTACAAGACGCCCTCCCCGCCACCGACGACACCAACTCCTCGCTCTTCATCTACGCCGATACCAGTGCCTACAACACCTGTCCAGCCTACCCCGACACCTGCAGGGAACTGGCGGGTTAGGGATATCACCACGGTCAGTTTTGGAAGATCAGACGATATTCCGGTCTCCGGGGATTACAACGGGGACGGGACGGTTGATATCGCCTTCTTCCGTTTTTCTTCCGGCCTCTGGGCGGTAAGAGGGTGGACCAGGACATATTTTGGTTCGTCATCCGACACTCCAGTTCAGGCCGATTATAATGGTGACGGAAGTTTGGACATCGCTTATTTTCGGGAGAGTTCCGGCCTCTGGGCGGTCAAAGGAATCACCCAGGTTAACTTCGGCGGCGCTGGGGATGAGCCCGTTCCCGGGGATTACAGCGGGGACGGGATCGATGATGTTGCTTATTTCCGGCCCTCTTCCGGCCTCTGGGCGGTCCGGGGGGTTACTCAGGTAAGCTTCGGCGGTTCACTGGATGATCCGGTCCCGGCTGACTATGACGGCGACGGACTGGTCGACCCGGCATGTTTCCGGGAATCAACCGGCCTCTGGGCGATCAAGGGGATTACACAGTGTTATTACGGTGTCGCTTCCGATCAACCGGTCTCGGCGGATTATGATGGCAACGGAACGGCTGATATCGGCATTTTCAGACCATATGATGAATATACTGGTGGCGGTTTATGGGCGGTTAGGGGAATTACCAGGGTTTGTTTTGGTAGTTCTTCAGACCAGCCGGTCGCGGCGGATTACAATGGAGATGGGACGACCGATATCGCATGCTTTGGGCCGCCGGCCACTCCATCCTGGACACCACCGCCAACTCCGATATTCACGCCGATTTCGACACCAACACCTCCACCAACAGCCACTCCACACCATGTGACCACGCCCACTCCCGAATCTTGCGCCGATCCCCTGCTTATCGCCGATCTTGAAAACCTATGGTTAGCCCAGACCCGGGGTTCTGTCAGTGACGGCTGGAGGTATAGTATCACGACGGCGGCGCCAACCTACGATCTGTACGGTCACATTGATGACAACGCTGGCACGTTTGTCGATCAGATCGTTTATTCCAAACAGCCGGTGGCTCTGCGGATTACCAGGGTAAGTGAAGACGTAAATATACAGGAAGGAGACTATCTAAAGGTCACTTTAGATGGGGCGACGGAAGTGAATGTCTATCCTCCGGCCATGAGCGGGAACATAGACACCTACTACTATATCGCCTCTAACGGGAGCACCTATTTTGACCGCTGGTTGTGCGACTTGGCCAAAGCTGTACCGACGCCGACACTGACTGCCACCCCCATGCCAACGCTGACGCCCTCACCTCGTCCCACGATGGCCCCGACTATCGCACCGCCGACCCCGGCTCCGGGAGGGAACTGGCGGATTAGAAATGTCACCGCGGTCAGTTTCGGAGAGGAAGGCGACCTTCCCGCCTACGCAGATTACGACGGTGATGGGACGGTTGACCTCGCCATCTTTCGGCCTTCTTCCGGTCTCTGGATGGTCCAAGCCTGGACCCGGTGTTACTTTGGCGATTCTTCCGATGTTCCGGTTCAATCTGATTATGATGGCGATGGCAGCTCGGATATCGCTTATTTCCGTCCGGCCACCGGTCTCTGGGCGGTCCGGGGGATCACCCAGGTCTCCTACGGAGGCAGTTCAGATACACCGGTCCAGGGGGATTATAACGGTGACGGCACATCCGATATCGCTTACTTCCGTCCCTCTACCGGCCTCTGGGTGATCCGGGGGATCGGCCAGGTTTACTTCGGGCAGAGCGGGGACGAGCCGCTTCCGAGGGATTATGACAGCGACGGGACATCCGACATGGCCTACTATCGCCCTGCCACCGGACTCTGGGCAATCAAGGGGATCACACAGATTTATTTCGGGAGCGCTTCCGACCGGCCGGTTCCGGCGGATTATGACGGCAACGGAGCAGCCGATATCGGCATCTTCCGGCCTGCCACCGGGCTGTGGGCGATCCATGGCGTAACTCAGGTATTTTATGGGACCGGCGCCGATCAGCCGGTCCCGGCCGATTATGACGGTGACGGGACCGATGATATCGCCTGCTATGGGGCGCCGACGCCGTCCCCATCAATTACACCTCCTCCGACATCAACTCCGGCGACCACACCGACGCCTTCACCGGCAACGACGGCGACACCGCCCCCGACAGTTACTCCGATACCGACTATCGCGCCGCCCACACCGATTCCCACAGCGACATCAGAGATATACAAGACGCCGACGCCTCCTCTTCCCCTCTCAATACCGACCGGACTGTCGGCTACGGCTGGCGCCGACAACATCGTTCTCTCCTGGGATCCCAACCCGGAGCCGAACATCGCCGGCTATAATGTTTACCGGGCCGAGACGGCAGGGGGGACCTACGCTAAGATCAACGGTGCCGATCCGGTCACCAATACGGGACACACCGATTCGGGCCTGGATAACGGGGCCGAGTATTTCTACAAGATTACCGCGCTGAACGAATACGGGATTGAGAGCGGGCGGACATCCGCCGTTTTCGCTACCGTGGGATCTTTTGTAGTCTGGATGCCGGACTACCGGGGAGCGGCCGGGGCGGAGGTGGCCCTTTTGATCAACGCCACCAACGCCACCGGAGTCTCCAGCCAGGGGATCGACGTCAAGTTCACCTATGACACCGATCTGCTCACCCCTCTCAAACAGATCGATCCATCCAGAGAGACCGTGGTCAATACCGCGCTCACGGAAGGCTTTTTGCTCTTTGACAACTCATCCATCGCCGAGGGACAGCTCAATATCAGCGGAGTAGGGGCGGGGATGACGATCACCGGCGACGGGCATCTCTTTGACATCCAGTTCAGCGTGGCTACCGACGCCGTCATTGACGATCAAGGCAGCCACATCTTTGTGGTGGTAAAACTTAAAGACGCCGCCGGGGAGGACCTGGCGGTAGATTACACTGATACGGCGATATTCACGGTGGCCCCCAACTACATCCGTGGCGACATCAACGGGGACGGGGACGTGGACTCCGGAGACGCTATTCTGGCTCTGAAGATAGCCACGGGCGAGATCGTGCCCGTCGCCCTGCAACTGCTAGCCGGGGACATCAACGGGGACGGGGTAATCGATTCGGCCGATGCCATTTTGATCTTGAGGCTGGCGGTTGGTCTCCCGGTCAACCCGCCGCAGAGAGGCGGTGGCCGGGCGGCGCGGCTTGTTTCCGCATATAACATGGCCATAGGAGAAAAGACCGGCGAGCCCGGTCAGACTATAAGAATCCCGATCTCCCTCGACAACGCCGAAGATTTCGCGGGCGTGGACCTGCGGGTCAACTACGATCCCTCCATCCTGACCGCCCGGGGAGCCTACACGACAAGTCTGTCCGCTTCCTTTACTTTACAGTCCAACATTGGAGACGGGTGGATCGATATTGCCATGAGCACCTCGGAGAACCTCACCGGGGGGAGCGGGAATTTCCTGGAGTTGGAATTCCTGATCGATCCGCTAGCGGCGGGTGGAAGTAGTTCACCTCTCACCCTCTCTCAGAACAAGCTCTGCCGGCAGTACGGGGAGAACGTAGCCTGGGAGTCGGAGGTAAGCTTTGCCAACGGGGAGATCACGGTGGAAGTGGCAACCACGCCCACGCCCACTCCCCCGCCAACACCGGCTCCCACGGTACCGCCGACTCCGGCTCCAACAGTGCCTCCGACACCGCAACCCACCGTTCCGCCGACGCCGAAACCCACGATAGCGCCATCCCCGACGCCGGTTATTGCTCCGCCATGGATCTATGACTATGACGGTGACGGGACCTCGGACATAGGTATCTTCCGTCCGGCGGCAGGGTTGTGGGCGATTCGGGGTGTGACCCGGGCCTACTTCGGGGGGGTGGCAGACGAGACTGTCCCCGGTGACTATAACGGCGATCGGACCACCGAGATCGGTATCTTCCGGGGAAGCTCGGGATTGTGGGCGCTGCGAGGTGTCACCCGCGTCTACTTCGGTTCCTCCTCCGATCTGCCTCAGCCGGGAGACTACGATGGAGATGGCTGCTGCGATGCGGGCATCTTCCGTCCCGCCGCGGGACTCTGGGCTCTCCGCGGCGTGAGCAGGATATATTTCGGGGGGCTTTCCGATGCGCCGGTTCCGGGCTACTACAACGGGGACGGCACGAAAGGTATCGGCGTCTTTCGCCCGTCGTCCGGTCTCTGGGCGATCAGAGATATTACCCGGGCCTACTTCGGCGGATTAACCGATGAACCCGTCCCCGGGGACTACAACGGTGACGGTGCTTGGGATGCTGGTATCTTCCGTCCAGACTCCGGACTCTGGGCGATCAGCGGGATCACCCGCGCCTATTTCGGGGGAAGTTCGGATGAAGCGGTTCCCGCGAACTTCAACGGGGACTCAATGGACAATATCGGTATCTTCCGGGAGAGTTCAGGCCTCTGGGCGGCCCCGGGACTGACCCGGGTTTATTTCGGGGGGAGTGGAGATATGCCGGTGACGAGGTAGAGAATAGGAATTGGGGAATGGGAGTGGGGCATGGAATCGGACGGATCGGTCGGATTCGATTGATCCGTCCGATTAAAAAAGAATCCGGGGAAGGAGACTAAGAGCCGAAGGAAGCGGGGTCGGCCTTGTAAATATTAACCGAGTCGACAAAACCGACACAGACCGCTCGGACGACGCCGGTGGGGCCGGTGCCGAGAACCATCCGGGCGCTGTTCCCCTCGTCGATCATCAGGACGACATCGCCTTTCCCGGCTTGGCAGCGGTCGAAGGCAACCAGGGTCTCGGTGGTCTCCGTTCCGTCCGGATCGAGGAGCTTGACCAGGAGCATCTTCTCCCCCACGTAGTGGTCAAGCTTAAGGGTGGATACGACATTTCCGATAACTTTTCCTATCTTCATTATTAAATTTTTCCTTTGGAAAAATTGTAATATTTATATTAGAGCTACGTTTTAACTAAGTATCTACCGATTACTGATCCCTTCTCCTCGCAATCCATCAATCCAGAGAGACTTCATCAACAATAGAAGTGATAGTTGCATCAGAGGGATTGAACGGCTCGGGGAGGGGGAGAGCGGCCTCGCGGCCTCCGATAAATGTGACCAGTTCCCCCGGTCCGGCTTGCTGGGCGTCAGAGGCGACCAGCGGTTCTCCGGCTGGCTCAAGATTCTCGTCCAGCGGCTGAACTATCAGGAGCTTTACGCCTTTCAATGACGCGACTTTCTGCGTACTGACCACGGTGCCGATTACTCTGCCTAAGTTCATAATAAAATTTTTGAAAAAATTTTAGTTTTAGTTAGTACTTTGAGCTAATTGACTGTTTCGGAATTTCAATAAACGTAGTTAAAAAGGTAGCCGCAGGCTTTAGCCTGCGTTTATTGCGCACCTTACAAAGTGCGGCTACCAAATAATTAGCGCGAAGGGTTATGTTCTCTATTTAGTGTATTTAGTCTCTCCCCCGACTTCCCACTGATCCACTATCCCCAGGATTACGGCATCGTTGGGGCGATCCCGGGTCATCTCGGTCTGACGGGCGGAACTGCCCTTGGAATAGAGAACTACTTCGCCCCGGTTCACCCCGATCGGATCGGAGGCGATAATTGATCCTCCGGTTGGCTTATTCTCCAGATCAAGATCACGGAGGGCCATAAACGGTACCCCCACCATCTTATCATCTTTAACGGTGGCTATTACTGTTCCTACTACTAGGGCTAGTTGCATTTAAAATTTTACTCCGTAAAATTTTAGTTTTAATTATTACTTTCGACGTTAATTGACTGCTTTGAAATCCCAATAAACTATAAAAACATATTTTTACCACGAAGGACACGAAGAGCACGAAGTGGTTTAAAAGAGGAGATAGATATCTTTATCTATTCCAAAATTATCCTTCGTGATCTTCGTGTTCTTCGTGGTTAAATAGGTTGCTAATAATTCTTAAAGTAGGATGATAACTCCGGCGCTGAGGGCGGTGAAACGAGCGTAATCAATATCACCCATGCCGGCATTGTAGGCGACTTCGGCTTCAATCCCGAAGTTCTCGCTGACAAATACATCACATCCGATGCCGATCCTCCCCATGGGGCCGGAATCCGACTGGGTCTCTGAATAGGAGACCGGTGATATCCAGGGGGAGTCATAGGTTCCGGTTGCTTTGGCTTTGCCGCGCATGAAACCCAGGCCCGCTACCGCGTAGGGACGGAAGATCCCCAAGGGAAGGATGCCTTTAAGATTGACGCTGAAGTCAAATCCGCTTACCTCAACCTTGCCCGAGACGGTACCCAGGTCCGGATCGCTATAGGAACCGCTCTCCCACTCAAACTTCCGGTGATACTGGAAGAGGCCTTCGACGGCCAGATAGTCGAGGATGTTGTATCCGGCTTTAAGCTGGAGGCCCCAGGTATTGTCGAAGTCGCTGACCCCGAGATCATCATCACCTTCGACGGTTACATACTCGGTTTTGAAGTTGGGGATATCAAGCTGAAATCCGCCGCCGAGATACCAGCGTTCCTTGAGACTGGGCTCAGTATTAATAATAGAACTGCTTGTACTCTGCGCCATCACCGGTGTGACAAAACAGATCACAGCCAGTAGGACGATAAACAATACATATTTTTTCATAATCTTCTCCTATTTTGGATTATGTGTTTTTATATATATCGTGAATCATTTAGAATTGGTTACATCAAATATCAACAGAGGGTGCTGAATATATATAAAATGTCAGCAAGTAAGCAACTAAAATTTTTCCAAAGGAAAAATTTTACCGGGGTTGAGAATGTTCTTTGGATCCAGCGTCTGCTTGATCCTGCGCATGGCCTTGATTGCCGCCGGGTTGAGAGCCAGGGGGAGGAAATCTCTCTTGGTTAGGCCGATCCCGTGCTCTCCTGAGATGGTGCCGCCCAGGCTGACGGCCAGAACGAAGACTTCCCGGACTGCCTTTTCCAGGGCTTCTTTCCAGTCCGACTCATCCCGGTCCCGCTTTAAGAAGTTGACATGGACGTTTCCGTCACCGGCATGGCCGTAAGCGAGTATCTCGATTCCGTGCCGTTTTTCTATCTCATCAATCCCTATCAGAAGCGGCGCGATCTCCATCCGGGGGACCACTACATCCTGGCTGACCTTGATGGGACTGACGACCTTTATACATTCCCGCAGCTTCCGACGGGTCTCCCAGATCAGTTCCTGATATTTAGGCGAGTCGGCCACTTTAACATCGGAGGCGCCTTCTTCCAGACAGATCTCACCGATAGCTTCATATTGTGCCTGCACCTCATCCGGATCGTCTCCGTCAACCTCAATCAGGAGATGAGCGGCTGCTTCATCGAACGGGACGCCGCCTTCCATAACTTTCCGGCTGATCTCCAGGCATTTCTGGTCCATGAACTCTATTACCGTGGGGGTGAGCCGCCGGCGGAGAATCTCCGAGACGCATCGAACCGCTTTAAAATAGGAAGGAAACGGGACGAGAAGATCAACCCGGAGCTTTGGTTTGCTCAGGAGCCGGATTGTGATCCGGGTGGCGATGCCGAGTGTTCCCTCCGAACCAATCAAGAGATGAAGTAGGTTGTAGCCGGTCGCGTTCTTGGCCAGTTTCCCCCCGTACTTAATGATCTCTCCCGTGGGAAGGACCGCCTGGATCCCGGTGATATAATTGCGGGTTACCCCATATTTTACCGCCCGTGGTCCCCCGGCGTCTTCAGCCAGGTTGCCGCCCAGAGTGCAGTCCGCCAAGCTGGCCGGATCTGGGGGGTAGAAGAGACCTTTCGCCTCCACTGCCTTCTGAAATTTTTCGGTGATGACACCCGGTTCAACCACCGCCATCATGTTCGCTTCATCGATCTCCAGGATCCGGTTCATCCGCTCCAGGCTGATGATCAGCCCTCCATGGATTGCCAGCGCGCCGCCGGTAACACCGGTCCCACCCCCCCGGACAACCACGGGAAAGTTTTCCCGGTTGGCCAGTTTTACCAATTCACTGACCTCTTCCGCGGTGGCCGGCTTTACTACCGCTTCCGGAGAAAAGAAGAGATTGGGGGTCTCGTCGTGGCCATAATCCTCCAGCCGTTCCCGGGTATTGAGGAGATACTCCGTCCCCACAATATCGTGGAGGTTCTGGAGGATAGTTTTGTTTATTTTGCGGTACATACTAAACTTTCCCTCGACCTTGATCGAAAAGCTTTTTTAACCACGAAGAACACGAAGTTCACGAAGGAATTTAAAAAAACAGGAAAAATTACATAGTTGTCTTTGTTTTTCTTCGTGTTCTTTGTGGTGAATATTTAGTTTTTTTAACCCAAAAAATTGAAAATACCTTTTCGAGTATGGTATGGCTCTGGCTTAGATCGGATCCGGGTCGGACTGATCCGTATGATCGAACCGATCCGTCCGACATTATCCAGGCGGCTTTCCCGATGAATCGGATATAAGCACAGGCAAAAGAGCAAATTATCCCTTTAACGCGGTTTTATCAAATAAAACCTTTTGACGATGACGGAAAAGTATAGTACAAACTATGACAACTAAACAAAAGCTTACATTTTCAAATATACATACTATAATGGATGCTAACAGGATAGAACAGATTGTAGAAGAAGTTATGAAGCAGTCGGCCCCGATTGTAAAAGGGCCGTCCAATGAGGTAGTAATGACTAATGTGACTGAGAAGAAAGGAACTGTGAAACGAATCGCTATCGGGGCT
>Ga0222666_1000437_pt1 | contig 23598 bp, 17 predicted proteins | sample AntAcemetagen655_FD_181710 | JGI IMG/M metagenome (GOLD analysis project Ga0222666, IMG submission 181710) | Saline water microbial communities from Ace Lake, Antarctica - #655 | ecosystem: Environmental > Aquatic > Non-marine Saline and Alkaline > Saline | place: Antarctica: Ace Lake...
GAAGAATTCGCAATTGACCTACCAAGCTTTTGAAGACCGTCGTTAATGACTTCCTCTGATGAGTGTTTTTTCCGGGATGCAGTTTAAACTTAGATGCGCTACATTTTTGTCGGGCTTTGGCGGGTTTTCTAAAACATAAATCTAATAATTTCAAGGACTTATGGCGGAAGTGCATGGGAATCGAAAACATACAACATGCAATAATTTCAAGTACTTAGCTACCCATTTTGGCGGGTTTTTGGCGAGTCCTGCTGCCGTTTTCTCTATTAAATCGTTACGTCTCGCGCACACATTCCGGCCCAAACAAAACCCCGCCCGCAGCCATTCATTTGGGAATCGAATCGCACATCGGAATTCCTATCACCTACATATTTGTACACTTGATATCAGTCAATCCCGCACCATACTGATCTTCTATCGCAATCTTGGACGGGTCTTAGACCCTAAATTTCTATCCTTTTTGAATTTATCAGGGTCCAATTTCCAAACAACCCTTATCAATTGTCACGCCTCCATCAGAAATGTTTACGAAGCCCTTTATGGTGGTACGGCCAAATGAGCCGCCTGAATAGTCACATAAATGCCCTGGTCTCAAAATAACCGATATATCATGATCAAATAGTAGATCTTCAATGATATCTATCGCGTGAATCTCTATGACATCTCCGTCCGAAGCAACATCGTAACAATTCTGAATATCTCCAAAATAGGCGACTGGTGGCCCCAAAACTCTTACTGGGTCATTTGGGCACGGGTCAAAGGGATCGTCTTCTCCTGGATCAACTTTTCCGTTGTGGTTTTTATCCTCATCGCCGTCCTCGAAGCCATCCCCGTCGCTATCGGATTTTAGTGGATTGGTTGTGGTTGTGCTATCCTGATCAGGCTGGAATATTTCTATATCTGTACCAAGAAGTGGACCATCTCCATCAGGATCAGCAACCGGCTCGGTGACACCCAATTCCGTTCCGTCCTGTATGCCATCCGCATCGGTATCACTATTGCACGGATGGGTTTCATCACTGTCCTGCTGCCCATTGTGATTTGCGTCCTCAACTCCGTCCTGCAAGCCGTCGTCATCGCTATCGGCATCATGAGGGTCAGTACACATTAACATCTCAAGACTATCCAATAACCCATCTCCATCAGTGTCAGTTTCTGCTACATCGACTACTGTAATCGCGAAGGTTTCCTCGCACCAAAGCCCTCCCTGGTCGGTCGTGCGGACACGGATGCTGTAGCTGTCTTTCGTCTCGTAGTCAAACGAGGCCGCCGTCTTGAGCTGGTCCCCCGCAATCATGAACGAGCCGTTATCTGCGGCTCCGATCCCGCTGACCAGCGTATAAGTGAACGGCCCCGCCAGCGGCTCCCCATCCACAGTCGAGAGCACCCCGACCGCCGTCCCTGAAGGTTCGTTCTCTGGCACGGTACTAGGCGAAATACTCATATTGGTTGGGGCCATGTTCACGTCTGTCACCGTGATCGTGAAGGCATCCTCGAGCCACAGGCCACCCTGATCGGTCGTGCGCACCCGCACGCTGTAGCTGTTCTTCGTCTCATAGTCGAACGAACCTGCGGTCTTAAGCTGGTCCCCCGCAACCGTGAACGAGCCGTTGTCCGCGCTTCCAGCCCCCGAAACAAGCGTGTAACTGAACGTATCCGCGGAGTCAGGATCGGTTGTGGAAAGCGCACCAACTGTGGACCCTGACGGCTCATTCTCAGCAACGGTGGCCCCACCGAGTGCAAGCCCCGTGGGAGCGGAATTCGGGCCAAGTGAAGCGAGGTACTTGGCGCGGTCAACCCACTTCCCAAGATCAGGTTTCGATCCGTCGACTTGCCAGAGCCAATTTCCATGATAGAACATGTCATAAGCATCGAGACCGTAGTCACCCAGAACCCCGAGCACGTTGATTTGGGTTCTGCGCCAGTCTCGATCGTCCAATGCATAGCTGCTGCCGCCAGTGTATTTGCCGCTGGATGTGATGCTGAGCGTTGGCGCAACCTTTTTTGCTGTCTTCGCAGAGCCAAGTATAGCTACGATGCTGTCCAAAGACGCGGAAACCCATGCCCTGGCTGATTCTGGAACGCTGGCACCATTTGGGACAACCCCGCTCTGCCAGTAGAACATCGGGGACATGATGTCCAAGTGTGGATCGAGGCTGGCATAGTCCTGGCCGCTCCACCATGTATCGCCGGGAAGCCACATGTACCCCGCAAGCTGGGTCCCCGCAGGGCAAGCAGCCTTGACAGCCGACGCAAACGCGGTGATGTGTGAGGATGCGTGTTGGCCGTAGGTATATCGGAAATGGTCTATCGTGATACGGCTCGGCTGGGAGTAGGGAGCTGTCAAGGCATCGACAATGACAGCGATCTCGTAATTCCGCACTTCAGGAAGGTAGGGATCAACGAAATCCTGTTGGAGTTGGCCTGGACCAACCGTCAGTTCCCACGAGGGGTGGTCATCAAGTGCGGCTCTGTCGTAGAATGTGGGTATCCAAAGATCCGCGCGCATGCCAAGGGATGCGGCAGCGGACTGGGCGCGTTCGAGTAGGTTATATGGCAGCGGATTCTGCCCGCTGGTTGTTACGTGAGGTGCGTTGAAAAGCACTTGGCCAGAGATTGGGCCAAGACATGACCATTTGCCCGCTCCGTCATCGAGCTTGACAGACATCGAGAGCTGATAGAGTCCGGCGTCACGAATTTGCTGAAGCACTGCGGCTACATCGGAATCATCAGAAGGACTGAAATGTTCTTGACTTCGGACGATGAGACTGTTGAGACGGGGAAAGTCGCCCATAGGAATTACCGGCAATATCGTGTTGTCTGCCGTTGGCGTGTAGGTTGCGACCGGGTTGCCAGCGTTGTCTCGGAGAGTTACCACTGGCATGTAGGCTCCGCTGGTGCCGCCGCTGGGCATTGTCCAGATGGCCAAGCTAGGGGTGGTGTAGCTTGAATGCGCGCCTACGGTGAATGGGCTACTTGTAACTCCACCGACGGACGCCCCGGTCGGATCAAGGAGTTCCACGTGTACGGTGGAGTCCTGAAGAGCCGTCCCTGCACGATTGCTAATCGTGAAGGTAGCACTTGCGCTGTCACCCTTGTAATAGCGAGCGTGAGAGAACGCAGAAGCGGCAAGATCAGCATCGATCACGTTGAAGGCTTGCTCCCAAGGCCAACCGTCAGTGGTCGTGGTTGTTCCGTTTAGTAACGTGGTCTTGACCTCAAGAGCCCGATGCCATGTGCCCGCGTCGCTGATGGTGTAATACAGAGTGTACTTCCGCGTACTGTTTCCGCCAATGGCTTCCGTGGACGATGTCTGTTCGCTGTCATAAGGAGCCGATTGACTGCGATCGAATAGCAGGCGTACCTTCGTATTGAGGCTCTGCGAAACCTTGTTGCGGACCGTGACTTCGAGTCGAACGCGTGTGCCAACCGGGATTTCATCTGTCGGGCCAATTGTGACCCCGGAAGCGTCATCCTTGATCTCGACAAGCTCAATAAAAGGATAAATCCTATTGAGGGTCGTGTAGGTTGTCTGATCGGCGTTGACAGTGGCGTTGGCGTCGCCCCAATACTCTTCTCCGAAGAACGTACCGGTATAGTTCGCTTCGAGGCTATACGAACCGGTGTCGATGTTGTTCCACCTTATCTTTCCGCTCCCATCTGTTTTGCCAGAGGTACTGCCGCCGCCAGGGTTGTAGCGCACAACGCTGGCGTTGCCGACAGCAGAGCCTCCAACGTTACGAACGGTCACTTCAAGGTTACCAACGGACTTGGTGTAGAAGTCCCAAACGGAACCCAAAGTTACCCCGCCGTTTTGGTCATCCGCCTTGACCTGCCAATAGTAGTGCGAGTTGTAATCGAGGGTGCCTGGATCGGCAGATGATCCAGTGGCATTTGTCTTGATGGTGTCAGTGGGTGTGGAGTCGTTCTTCTCGAAGTAGACTGTGTAGTAGAGGGTATCGTTGTTCGGGTCGCTGCAGCTCCAATCAAGGTTCTTACTGATGGAGACGTCGGTGTCACCGTCCGAGGGATCTTCGTCAGATGGCTCGTCTGGGGAATCGTTCACAGAATACGTTACCCACAGCTCGAAGAAATCGATGTAGCCCACCTCTCCGGATGCCCTGTCCCGGGCCCCTAGATACCATGTCTGATTTGGAGACGCACCATTCCAAGCGTGGATATCGTCCTTGGTTTCAACGATGTCGTCGCTACTGCCCAAATCGCCGTGATGGTAAAGGTAGTAGTCGTGCCAGCTGCCGTTGTAGTAAGTCGTTAGCCATACATCAAGATCGCCTGGGTATGTGTGTCTGATTTCGTAATAGACCTTGACTTTTGTTATCTTGACCCCCGACGGAGCACCTGAAAGCAGGAGGTCGCTGTTGACCTTACCTCCGTTGTCAGGGATGTTTACGTTGTATGGATTGTAGTCGTTAAGCGTTCCAGCGAAAGCAGAACAAAGAAAAGGACAGCAACTCAAAACGGTAATAACAGCAATGATATTGAGCGTTTTACGCATGGGTAGATACCTCCTCACCTGACGACAGACTCAGTGGCTGGCCATAGCCTTACCCCAAAAAGCCGTCACTTTTTTTCCTGTCCAACGTGTTGATTTGTCAAATCTTCTCCAAATCCTTTTCCATATATCTATGGACTATTAAACTTAATGTTTCTTGCTGAGTTCTTGTTTCAATACCAAACATCTTCTCAGCCTGAACCCTTATAGAAAATTTCATCAATTCTTTCTTTCAACCAAAAACATCCGTAAGTCGTGCAATATTTGTCAGCACATTCAAAAATGCATCATCAGAAAAAGGAAAATTTTCAATACTGATGTAATCTCTTTGACTAGTGCGTGCAAAGAGACACTTCTTCTGATAGCTATCCCTTATTCTTTCTTCAGAATTATCAATTTCTCAATCTCTAGCCCACCAGATAAATGCTCCGGTTCTCTCTGGAAGGTTCTCAGAATATTTGTCATCTCTTTGAGTCAGTAATGTTTCAGGAGCAATTACATTCCACTGGAAGCATTGTGGAAGATCTCGACCCCTTTGGCTTTAGCCTGCCAGAATTGCAGCATTGTTGACATCTTTTCACCAATTAGCACCTGTTTCTGTTGCACGAGAGACTATTTTGATGAAATTTTAGAAAAAGACTTCCTTTTGAAAGTCTCGCCATCAGTCTTTTCTATTTCTTCTACCTCACTCATAGATCAGACTTGACGGCACCGGATCAATTTTTGGCTAAAGGGGGGTTTTGGGGTGCACGGCTATTCGAGTTGACCATCAGCCTGGTGATGAAAATTTCTCTCCTAACAGGAAAAAAGCCCCTGTCTGTGTATTCCGACGAATCCGGACACCTATTCCAATAATTTTCGGACACCCATTCCAATCGAAAGCGGACACCCTAAAATCGGAGCGAAGCGACGCTGTGAGGGAAAGGGGTCAAGTCTCCTATTAGCTCATGATTGAAGGGCACGGGGTCAGCCCTTGAATTAGGACAAAGCAGTTTTTAGATGTCAAGCGTTGATTTAGACCGTCAAATACCTGAGTTTGGTTTACACGTTTGATAAAGCCGCCCCGGTTAAATAAAGGCAAAAGCGGATTTAACAGGGTAAACAAAAAGGCACCCCAGAGGAATAGGCTCCGCATTCCACAGGGCAGGCAAAATTCACAAAAATTGAAATTGAAAGATTGTAATATCAGCAAGTTATCAGCAAGCGAAAATTGAAATCGGACTTTTTACGAGACAATCACGTTTGTTGCGAGATTATGAGCGTTCTGTGTGTATGGTTTTCAAAGTTGAATTGTATTGATTTGTGATGAAGGTTTTCGCTCCTAACAGGAAAAATAACCCTGTCAGGAGATGATAGGGCAGTATTTGAGGTGGTGTGACATGGGAGACAAATGATTCATTTAGAGTTATGAGTTATGAATTGTAATGGATCGGTTATATTTGTTAAATAATGGGAATCATATTCCAAAATTTGGAGAAGTCAAGGAAAATCGGGGGTATTAGGGGAGAGGCGTGGTTTTTCACCGCCCGTCTCGCCATCGGCGAGACTCAAGACGCGAAGAACGCAAAGGTGGCTTTTTGTTGGTAGTGTAACCGATCTCCCAACGGCTACCTGATTAGATGGCCTTTTTATTTTGCAATAGTTGAATAGATTCTAGTATTTCGCTCTTCTCAAATAGCTGGTTCGTTATGTATTTATGGAGAACCGTAGTGATCAGGGTCTGATAGGGTATCCCATCATTTTCGGCCTTTTCTTTCAGCTTCTCAAGATCATATTCAGCGATTCTCAGACTGATGACTTTATTCTTTTTTCCTCGAGCTATGATAGACTCAACCCGCCTACGTTTATCCCCCGATACGGTAACAAGAGAATCAATACTATTTTCAATGCCCCTCTCTTCATTCGTTAGATTATTCATCTGTTCCTCCATATCTGTTGTGGAATTTTCGACTTGGAAAAGCAGTTTTTAGCACGATCCTTTCTCTGTCATCAATCAGGAATGGAACGACCCATGTATAATCATTGATCTTCATTATGAAATACATCTGATCGTCTCTTGTTGGGTTCTCAAGGATATTTATGTAATCTCCATCCAATATTTTGCCGCAAATCTCTTCAAAAGAAATTGAGCGGGTCACCTGTAACCAATCATTTTTCTCTTTATCCCAGATGATATCCATCATATCATTTTAATATGTGGTATATACATTGTCAACGAATTGATGTGAAAAATGAATAGAAAAATGGCTCCTGTCAGGAGATGAATGGGCAAAGTTTGGGGTGATGCTCCATGGGAAACCTCGTTCTGGGTACTGGGTACTGGGTACTGGATTCTGGATTCTGGATTCTGGATTCTGGATAATTGTGGGGAATAATACTGAGGTAAATGGAGAAGTCATGGAAAATCGGTTGAAAAATTGTATTCACCGCAAAGTCGCGAAGAACGCAAAGGGGCTTTTCCCTGTTTCTTAGACAGGATCTACAGGATTCTCAGGATTTTTTGCCTTTCCTGAAGAAAGGCAAAAGCTTAAATCCCTCTTCGAGGGAGTTTTTCGGCAATAATACAATCGGCTTCTTTGGCTTTTCTTTCCCGCTGAAAGCGGGATTGCCATTTCTCTGTTTCGTCCGGAAACAGAGAAAGCAATAGATCCAATCAATCTTGTGAATCCTGTCCAATATAAAAAGTTAAATTCAGCCGAACCCACAAATTCGTATGAGGAGCTATACATATTATCCTGTTTTTATCCTGTTTGCACTTGAAGAGCATGGATCTCATCATCAAGCCGGCCCTCAAGCAAATCCTCAGTAACTTCAAGATCATGACGTGTCTGGAGATTGAGCCAAAACTGAGGTGACATGCCGAAAAAACGTCCTAAACGAAGTGCAGTATCAGCAGTAATGGATCTTTTCCCATGGACAATTTCGTTTATTCGCCTGGGGGGTACACTTATATCCTTTGCTAACCGGTATTGGCTGATCCCCATGGGCGCCAGGAATTCTTCCATAAGGATTTCGCCTGGATGGATAGGAGGAAGCTTTTTGTTTTTCATATGATTCTCCTAATGATAATCTGTGATTTCAACATCCTTCGCATCGCCATCACTCCATTTGAAACATATCCGCCATTGGTCGTTGATTCGCACGCTGTGTTGACCTTTCCGGTCACCCTTTAAAGACTCAAGTTGATTACCCGGCGGAATTCGCAGATCATTTAATCTTGGTGCAGCATCAAGAATTGCCAGCTTCTTCCGCGCAACACGCTGAATATTTTGAGGCAGTTTGCTCGAAAATTGTCTGTTGAATATCTTTTCTGTTTCTTTGTCACTGAAAGATTTTATCATGGAAATGATAATAACGCAATACGTTAATAACGTCAAGCGTTAAAGCGTCACATATAAGAAGGAAGTGATCAAGTTAGCATCCAGTTTCCGGATAAATACTATCTATAATTTTTTCCTCGCCAAAATATGAGTCAGGTTTTGAAGGTTTCTAACTGGATAACATGACAAGGGTTCATTATTTACCCCCTTTTTTCTTTTTCGTCATTGGCGGGGTATTACCTGCTGATACCGGGAGGCCTTATAAGTGTTAAGTTCCGGAATTACATGCAATTATGCGCGCGGACATCCATGGAGATTCAATCAGAAGAGAGAGTAAATGGGATAGGCAAATAATGTTGATCAAAATGAGGATCCGAAAAACTGTGAGGTCTTATTTATAATGGGTGCTGAGGACTCTCGATACTGGGTTCCGGAGTCGTTCCCCCCTGCAAGAGTCAAAACATATTGACAGAATCGGTTGGATTATCTGGATACTTTTTCATCGGGCCGGATGTCCAGGATTGCGAGAAAATGGCAGAAATTGGCTTTGGCTTCATCTCGCCCCGACAGGGTGAGTGGCTTCGTCGACACATCTACTTAATCATCAGATGTCAGGCTCCGGCCTAAGGACTCTGTGGTTCGATCCAGTTCTCAATCAACAGCCCCGGGACGCGTGCAAATTCATTGACATTATTTGTTACCAGTATCAGTCCGTATGCCCTGGCATGGCCGGCAATCATCATATCGTAAGGTCCTATGGGCTGACCGATAGTGTACAACGCAGCCCGGATCTGTCCGAAATGATAGGCTGCTTTGCTGTCAAGAGGCAGTACTTCAAGTCGGGCGACCATTGCCTCAATGTCTGCCAGATTCCGTTCCACCTGTTGTGAATGTTCTGCACCAAAAACCAATTCACCCAAGGTTACTGCAGATATGCACATCTGACCTTCATGCTGCTGAAAACGTTTTTTCACCTGCTGTGGGCGTTTTTTCATAGTATAAATGACAATATTGGTATCCAGCAGATACTTCAGCATTACAAGGTCTCCCGGATCTGATCTTCCGGCTGCTTCCGCTCTGTCATGAAATCACTGGAAACACCTGGCGCATCAAACCAGTCATCCCACGATTGACCCGCCGGAGCGATAATCCGCTTGCTGCCGATTGCCGTTATTTCAACATCCTTCACTGACTCCGGGTAGGCAATCTCTTTGGGAAGACGAACAGCCTGACTTCGATTGCTCTTAAAAAGTTTGGTTTGGACAGAACTCATCTCAATACCTCCGGAAAAGGTTTCATCTGTTTTGGTGTTCAAGTCGTCGGAATCTAAGAGACAGGATTCAGAATGCCCAGTCTACCGACATTTCAAATTATATGCACAAACCAGGGATATGTCAACGGGATATCCCTGGTTTTTTTGTGACGCTTGAATCTCCGGGACGCGAATCTCCGAGACGCTGTTGACTTTGATGAATGAGCCCCATTTGCTTTTCTAAGCCTTGGATAGGGCAGTGGTGAATTTCAGAAACCCTGGATGAAACCTCCTCGATTATACCCGATCCGCCGAGATCATGAAGGGCCTGACGTATTCCCCTACCGGCCAAGTGCGGCAAGTATCTTTGCCGCGGCCCCCTGGCTTGGCGGTTTCAGGTCGTAACCGATCCGGTCCCAGAACTCGCAGTTGGGAGTGGGATTGACCGCGGTATAGAGCTCGGGGGTTACCAGAATCATGTAATCCATGCCGGACGGTGTAAACATCGGCCAAGACAGAAGATCGGCCATGTTGGGATTCAGATGGGCGGCAAAGGCGCCCCAGTATCCCATCATCTCATTTGAGAGGGCGTTTTGTGCGTCGGTGAAGTGAATTCCGATCTGCGCGTCCGTATGAAAGGTGAACGGGATATCATCCCCGTGACAGGCCTTTCCATCGCAATTCACGACATCCGGCCAGACGTTGATGGAATTTTCATTAAATTCGTAGGCGTAGAGATCGGAAACCGCATGACTGGCCACAAACCGGTTGGCGCAGCCGAACAGATAGTCCGTTGTGATATTAACCAGGTTTTCCGAATTGTCGCCGGTGAGGTTGATACCGTAAAGGGCGATAATGTCAGGCGTATTGTCGGAACCGAAGATAAGGATCAGGACGGATGTATAGGTGGCGGCACTGATCTGGCCGCCGAATGCCTTTGCGATTTCACTGACAAACAGCACGCCTTCGTCATGGGTGGTTCCCAGAATGGTCGGCACCTTGAGTCCCCCTGCCTCGGCGGAAACCGTCGGATCTTCAACCAGAAAAGTACCGTCTATGGCCGGCGCCCATACCATGAAGCCCGCCAGGTGAAGACCCAGGAGACTCAGCACCTCAATGGCGGCATTGCCCTGTTCTTTAACAATGTCATCGGCAGTCACCCCGCGAAGGCAGTCGATCTCTTTTCCGCCGCACCCCAGGGCCGTTTCCAGGAGCGCGGCTTCGGTGCCGGCCTCGGCGACGGTCTTATAGGGAATGCCAAAAGGGTTGCTCTGCATGATGCCACCGCGAAAAAGCCCGTTGCTGGAGGGGATGGACAGGGAATGCAGGCCCACGGACATGGCGCCGGCACTCTCACCGAAAAGGGTCACCTGATCCGGATCGCCGCCGAAATGACCGATATTATCGCGTACCCATTGAAGTGCCAATTGCTGGTCCTTCATTCCATAGTTTCCTTCCAGTTCGTGAATGCCCGCCAGAAACCCGAGCGCCCCCAGACGATAGTTAAAGGAAACCACCACCACATCTTCTGCAGAGGCCAGCCAGGCGCCGTCGTAAACGGGCATTGAGCTGCCCCCGCTCAAAAAGCTGCCCCCGTAGATCCAGACCATGACCGGCCGCGGGGTACTGTCGTCCAGATCGGCCCGACGCCATATGTTCAGACTGAGGCAATCCTCGCTGGTCTCAGAAGGTGTATGGGGCGGATTCAGCGCCTGAGGGCAACCAGGTCCGAATTCCGTGGCTTCAATCACCTCGGATACGGGGGCTTTAGGGATCGGGTCCCGCCATCTGTTGTCCCCTGCCGTGGATTCACCGAAAGGAATTCCCAGATACGCATGTACTTCCCGACCGTCCGCCGTGATCACCTTGCCGCACACGGCTCCGCTAGTGGTTTCTACCAGACCGGTGGCGTAATTGACCGGGTTATCTGAATCTCCCGAGTCGCTCGAACATGAGAAAAAGAGTGTCACAAGGGCCACGAGGGCCAAAAATGCGAACTGGGTGGGAAAATTGAAACCGTATGTTTCGCTTTTTTCCGTTTTCATCGTCATCCTCTCCATGGGCAAAGAGATTGAAAATTTTGATAAAACCTATTCTAAGAAAACCGGCAGGTCAAGCTGTCATAATGAAAATATTGGAAAATCAATGGAAATCGGACATCATCCAGAAAAAGATTATGAGATAGATGAAACAAGAAGCCCTGTTTAAAGTCTGATTGACATGAATGTTAAACTGATATACTGATCATACCGGTTTTGGATGGTGTCTGCGTCATATTGAACATGAAGATTGGCATGTGTCCGTTTCGCTGCCGGTGGAAATTTCCCGACTGCTGACACCCATAAAGGACACATTTTTGGCTGATACAAGAAAAGTGAAAGGTCCAGGCAAGACGATGAATGAAAGAGCAAAAACCACAAAAGAGATACTGCATGAAAAGTTGTCAGGGCAAAAGCGTACGCCCCTATACAATCCCGAGGCCCTGGAATCGATCCGCCGGACACTTGACCAGTGGATGAATTCCGTTGTTCCTGAAAAGCATCGAAAAAACTGGCGCAGGACGCCTCATACTGTTTTGGGTTCCGATACCCCGAGGGATCTGCTCTACACACCCCTGTCAAACCCGGATTTTGATTATCACGGGGACCTGGGGAACTCCGGTCAGGAGCCCTTTACCCGTGGTGTTCATGCCAGCATGTATCGTGGCAGGGAATTTACCATGCGCCAGTTGACCGGTTTCGGGTCCCCGGAGGAGACCAATGAGCGAATAAAGTTCATGCTCGACCACGGGGCCACGGGCCTGAACATCCTTTTTGATCTCCCCACCATCCAGATGTATGATTCGGATGATCCCTTTGCCCTCGCGCAAGTGGGGATGTCGGGCGTTTGTGTGGACTCGGTGGAGGACATGGCACGCCTCTTTAAAGATGTGCCTTTAGACGAAGTAACCATTTCCATTGTTACCCACTATCCTTCCAATACGGCGATCCTGTTTCCCATGTTCCTTGCCCTTGCAGAGGAAAGGGGCATCGCATGGGAAAATCTCAGGGGGAGCGTGCAGAATGATATTACCCTGGAGGAGCTGATTCGAAGTGGCTCGGAATATATACCGCCCAAGGATTGCTTTCGGCTCCAATGTGACAACATTGAGTTTATAAGAAAGAACGTACCTCAGTGGAACTTTATTACCATCAATGGATACAACCTGCGGGAGTTTGGAACGTCTGCCATTACTGAGATGGCCGTTGCTGTTTCAAACGGTATTGAGATTTTGGATGAGCTGGTCAGGAGAGGGTACGATGTGGATTCCACAGCGGACAGGCTGGCCTTTTTCTGGTCGGCTGCGAACGATTTTTTTGAAGAGATAGCCAGGATAAGGGCCATCAGAAGGCTCTGGTATAAGATTATGAAGTACAGGTTCAATGCCAAGAACCCACGCGCCATGCTGATGCGGTGTCATGTCCAGACCTCAGGTGTGTGTCTGATCCAGGAAGAGCCCCGGAACAACATCATCAGGTCTGCTTACCACGCCCTGGCGGCAGTCTTGGGGGGCGCCCAGTCCCTGCATGTGGACTCCTACGATGAAGCCTATTCCGTACCCACCGAGGAAGCGGCCCTTTTATCTCTCAGGACACAGCAGATCCTCCAAAAAGAGACGGGGGTCACTGACGTGGTGGACCCTCTGGGCGGATCGTTTTATCTGGAGGCGCTTACCAATGAAATTGAAAACCGAGTCTTGGATGAGGTTGATGAGATCGAGGGTCTTGGCGGTTATGTGAGGGCCATAGAGGGTGGCGAGATTTACGGAAAGGTGGCATCCTACTTTGCCGAGCAGCAGCGGCTTATTGAAAACGGGGAGATCACCCTTGTGGGACAAAATGTTTACAAATCGGAAGTTGAAGGTCCGCCGATCAACGTCTTCAGGTACCCGGAGGGTGTCGAAAAAAGACAGAAGGCCCGGTTGCAGAAACTGAGGCTCAACCGGGACAGTAAGAAGGTGGGAAGTGCCCTGAGTGCCCTCAAAGACGCGTGCCTGAAGGGGAAAAATATCCTTCCATACAGTGTGGACTGTGCCCGGGTCAGGTGTACCGAAGGAGAGTTGTTCAAGGTGTTCAAAGATGCCTTCGGGTTGTGGAAACCGCCCACGCTTTTTTGATACCATTCCGATGATTAACAATGGTCACCCCATTGAAGAAGAGGTGAGGAGGGATAAGGTAGGGATGACAAAGAAAATAAAAGTGCTTCTCTCGAAGCTTGGTTTGGATGTCCATAACAGAGGGATCATCATTGTCGCAAAGGTGTTGAGCAGCGCGGGGATGGAGGTGGTCTATCTGGGTAACGCGCTCCCCGAAGAAATCATCAGCGTTGCCATCCAGGAGGATGTGGATGTGGTAGGGGTCAGTTCTTTAGGGGGCGCCCATATCAGCCTCGGAACGCTCCTGTTAGAGGAGGCAGCGGAAAAGGGCCTGAAGGATAAGGTGGCCTTTCTGATGGGTGGCGTATTCCCGCCGTCCGATGGTCAAAGGCTGCGGGAGGTCGGATTTGACGCAGTGTTTTTGCCGGGCGCCACAAGTGGCGACATTGTATCCGGTATTGAGAGACTGGTAGAATAGGGGCGAAGATGAACTGAACTCTGTATGACCGCATGGCAAACCCGAAACCTTAAACCTGTTTCATGATGAAAGAGCCGTTGACGCGGGGAAGTGTGCCCTGCTTTTTTATAAGATATGACAAGGAGGTGTTACGGTGACAAAGCACAAATCAATGGAATGGCCCCCGAAATGCGATCGCTCTTTTATCCCTTCGGATGACTCGCCGTACTGGAACAGGGAAGTGGAAACCATGGATCCGGTACAGCGGGAAGAGGAGATCATCCTTCCAAAACTCCAGGCGCAACTGACATATGCCTATGAAAACTCACCCTTTTACAGTAAAAAATGGGACAAGGCAGGGGTCAAACCGGAAGACATCCGTTCTTTGGACGATTTTGAACAGATTCCCTTTGTGACAAAGGAAGAGATCCGGCAGGATCAGATGGAGAATCCCCCCTTTGGCAGCAACCGTTGTGTTTCTGAGGTGGAGGTTGGGAGGGTGCACGGAACCTCCGGTACAACCGGAAAACCCACGGCCTTTGCCATCAGTAAGGGGGATGTGGCGCGAATCGCTGAGGCCCATGCAAAGATCATGTGGAATTTCGGGCTTCGTCCGAAGGATACGGTTTTTATCGGTTCTTTTTTCAGCCTCTATTTAGGGAGCTGGGGCGCCCTGTTAGGGGCCGAACGCCTCGGTGCAACGGCCTTCCCCTTTGGGGCCGGGGTTCCCGGTCAGTCCGACAGAGCCTTGGAGTGGATGAAAGAGGTTAAACCCACCGCCTTTTACGGTACCCCCTCGTACAGCCTGTACTTAGCGGAAAAGGCCTTGGCAAGAGGGTTTGACCCGTTGAAGGATTTCAATTTCAAGATCCTCTTTTTTTCAGGCGAGCCGGGTGCCGGGGTTCCCTCAACCAAAAGGAGGATCGAGGAGATCTACGGAGGGATCTGTATTGATGCCGGCTCAACGGCCGAGATGACGCCGTGGATGACCAACTGCGAATGTCACCTTCGCCAAGGCATGCACCTGTACCAGGATATTGTGTATGGAGAGTTGGTGGATGTGGAAACGAAGAGAAGGCTCCCCTATGGAAAGGAGGGGGCAACCGTGTACACCCATCTGGAGCGTACGTCGCAACCCATGATCCGGTTCTGGGCGGGAGATATTTCCATGTGGGTCGATGATCCCTGTCCCTGCGGCCTTACCTATCCAAGGTTTCCCAAAGGGGTCTATGGCCGTGCAGATGACATGTTCGTGGTACGGGGTGAAAACGTGTACCCCAGCGCCATAGAGGATTCCATAAGGGCCATAAAGGGATTCGGTGACGAATTTCGGATTATTATCACCCGCGAAAAGACCATGGATGAACTCATCGTTCAGGCGGAGTATGCCCCGGACGTGGAACCAGGGGATGCGCCTCAATTAAAGGCCGAACTGGAGAAGATATTGAAGGCGCGGGGGCTCAGAACCGTTGTGCAGATGCAGGCGCCGAACACAATTGAGAGGACCCAGTTCAAGGCAAGACGGATCATTGACAAGCGTGATCTTTACGACCACATCATCACGGAAAAATAGCGCCATCTTATGGAAAGACAGATTGCCACAACCTGTACCCGCGATTGTCCTTCATGCTGCAGCATCATGCTCACCGTGAAAGACGGCCGGATCATCTCTCACAGGGCCGACCCTCGAAATCCCATCACGCGGAATTTCCTGTGCGTCAAGGGGAACCGCTATCTCGAACGGTACGACAGCCCCGAACGGATCCTGACGCCGCTGCGCCGCAACGGCGATCAGTTTGTCCCCATCTCCTGGGATGAGGCCCTGGACACGGCTGCCGCCAAACTGACGAAGACACGCGCGGAGAGCGGGCCCTTGTCCACCTTATGGACACAATACTCCGGCTCTCTCTCTCTTTTGAACCTCATGATGCCGCGGATCTTCTGGATCCATTTCGGGGGGAGCACCATGACCCGGGGGGGTATTTCCATTGATGCCCTGCAGGCAGCCCAGGAACATGATTTTGGCGCCTGTCTATTACATGAGCCCAAAGACCTGCGCAACTCCCGCAGTGTGGTGGTATGGGGCAGAAATCCAGCCGTGACCCACGTCCACCTGGTCCCCTTCCTAAGGGAGGCCCAGAAGAACGGTGCCGGACTGACCGTGGTCGATCCCAGGTACAGTGAAACCTCAAGGTTTGCAGACCATCACATCGCGCCCAGACCAGGTGGGGACGGCTACCTGGCCATAGCGGTGGCAAAGGAAATCCACCGTCGCCGAGACCAGGTCCCGGATGTTGTCGAGAGCCGGTCCGAGGGGTGGAAAGGCTACCTGGCCATGCTGGACCAATACGACGAAACAGACCTCCTTCAAAAGGCGGATGTGCGCCGGGACCAGGTGAAACATCTGGCCTCCTGTTACCTGGACCATCAGCCATGTGCCACGTTTTTGGGGCTTGGGGTGAACTGGTGGAAGGAGGGAGGCGCCCACAGCCGTCTGATCGATGCACTGGTCTTTATGAGCGGAAATATCGGCATCCCGGGGGGTGGCGCCAACTTTTTCAATATGGAATTCCCTTTCGACACCGGGGTCTTTAAGGAGGAAACAGCCAAGGCAGCGGCAAGAAGGGGGAGCCCCGTAAAACCGCGTAGGCTCTTACTTCCCCTCCTGGCCCGGGAGATCGAAGCCGCCCAGGACCCACCCATTCGGATGGCGTGGATCTCCATGTTCAATCCGGTGTCCTCGGCACCCGACTCAAATCATATGAAGAAGGCGTTACAAAACCTTGATTTCGTTATCGTCACCGAACAGTTCATGACCGCCACGGCCCGGTGCGCCGACCTCATTTTCCCGGCTACCACGTACTTAGAAGAGGACGATGTCATGTACAGCCACGGGAGTTCCTATATAGGGCCTGTAAACGCGGCCGTGCCACCCAAAGGTGAGACGCGGAGCAATATGCAGATTTTCCAGGGTCTGGCAAAGAGACTCGGATTTGGAGAAGCATTACAGGGAAAACCGCGGGAATGGATCGCCCGAACATGGGCGCCGCTGGATGCACAGGGGATTTCCATGGAGGCGGTGAAGAGAGGGCCGGTCAAGAGAGTGCAGCCCCTTATCCCCTATGAGAATGGGGCCTTTCGCACACTGGACGGCAAGTTCCAGTTTATTACAGATTATGCGGGGAGGGAGGAGGAAAAAGACGGGTTTTTTCTCCTGATGGTCAAAAGAAAGTCTCTGCTCAACACCCAGCTCCTCGACCAGGATGCGGAAACGCGGCCGACTGTCTCGCTAAACCCGAAAGTCATGGCAGAGATGCGTCTGAGAGACGGGGACCGCGTCTGGGTCTGCAGTCCCTTGGATCGTGTGGAGGCCGTTTTAAAGGGATCGGAGTTCATCCGGCCCGATGTGGCTGAACTCGGGCCCTCGGTATGGAAAGACGATCAGGGGGGAATCAGCCGGCTGCGCCCGGCCGTGATCAGCGATCTGGGACCCACCGCCGCGGTGAATGAAACCAAAGTCACTATCTGGAAGGCGCAATGAGCATGCCACAGCAGGGCCATGTTCTCATGCATCCGATGAAATGATCTTACAGGAGGACCTATGGAAGATGTTTCTTATCTGATTGCACGGTTTCTGAAAAAACGGTTGGTGGACCGTGTCTTTACCCTTTGCGGGGGGCATATTCTCCCCATATGGGACCATATTCACCGCTTGGGGATTCGTATCATCGATGTGCGCGACGAGCGGGCCGCGGTACACATGGCCCATGCCCATTGTGAACTGACTGGCCGCCTCGGCGTGGCCCTTGTTACCGCAGGCCCCGGTATGACCAATGCGGTGACAGGGATTGCCAACGCCCATGTATCGCGCGTACCCATCCTGGTGATCTCCGGGGTCCCGCCACGTCCCCAGGAAAATATGGGGGCACTTCAAGCCGTACCCCAAGCAGACATGGTTCGTCCCATCACCCGTTACGCGCGTACCATATGGAGGGCGGAACACGTATTGAGAGAACTGGACGAAGCCGTGTCTTATGCTGAAGGGCATTGCGGGGAACCGGGACCTGCCTTTATTGATTTTCCCACCGATCTTCTCAGGGAAGAGATCACGGAGGCCCTGGTGGACCCATCCAGATTCCGGGGCCGGGAACCTGCTGCGGTCATCCCATCGCCGGAGAACATTCAGGCGGCGGTTCAGATGCTTTGGAATGCAGCCCGACCCCTTGTCATCTCGGGGCGGGGGGCGCGGGGGGCTGAAACAGGGCTGTTGCGGATCCTGGACGCACTTGGATGCATCTATTTGGACACGGCTGAAGGCCGGGGGCTCGTCCCGGAGGATCATCCGGCGTATATGCCCGCCATGCGGGGGCGTGCCATGCGGGAGGCGGATGTGGTTCTGACCATCGGCCGCACCCTGGATTTTCAGTTAGGGTACGGTTCCAAGGCCGTCTTCCCCAATGCCAAATTTGTACGTATCGGGATGAGCGCAAGCGAGCTTCGGGGAAACCGCCGGGCGGATGTTGAACTTTTCGGGTCATCTCCGGAGATCCTGGAGGCCCTGGTCAAGACTGCGAAAGGAGCTACTCCGATGACGGACCGGTCCTGGGTTGAGGAGATGCGGACCATCGATCTTAAACGTCGTCAGGGACTCGGACAGAAACTCCTGGAGACCCCTCCCGGAGAGGATGGCGCCATGCATCCCTATCAGCTACTGGGTCACGTTCAGGAAGCCCTCAAAGAGGATGCCATTGTTGTTGCCGACGGCGGGGATTTTCTCTCCTTCGCCCGTATCGCTCTTAATGGTGGCGCATATCTCGATTGCGGGGCCTTCGGGTGCTTAGGTGTGGGTGTGCCCTTTGGTATTGCTTCGGCCCTGGCGTTTCCGGAACGTCAGGTGGTGGTCCTTTCCGGAGACGGTTCGTTCGGGTTCAATGCCATTGAGCTGGATACCTGCCGGCGCCACGGGGCCCGGGTCGTCTTTATCGTCGCCAACAATGGCGGCTGGAACATCGAGAGGAATGACCAAAAACAGGCTTATGGCAGCCGGATCGTGGGCACGGAGTTGGAGGGATGCGATTATGCCATGCTGGCGCGATCTCTGGGGGTGCATGGGGAACGGATTGAACGGCCCGAAGATCTGCCGGACGCATTGAAGAGGGCATTTGATCGGGCCCCGGCGGTTCTGGATGTCATCGTTACCCGGGATGCCATATCACCCGATGCAGCAGCCGGCCTCCCCGGCATCCCGGATAGGCAGGCACTCTCTACTTGGGATGAATGGGAACGGGAGGCTCAAAGCATAAGGCGTGAGGCGTGAGGCGCAAGGCGTGAGAAAGCGAAACACGAAACCAAAGGGAGACCTTCACCGCTGAAGCTGATTCTTCCGGTGGAGAATGGACGATTACAGAATGAGTAATAAAGAGATAGCCCAGGTCCGTAAGGCGTATACCAAGGGGTATTACGCGCGCATCAAAGAGGCCAAAAAACAGGGACGTCCGGTGGCCTACACCACCGCCTTAGGGCCTACCGAATTACTTTATGCCATGGGCGTCGAGGTGTGTATGCCGGAAAATTACGTGACCATCTGCTGTGCAAAACAGATGGCCAAGGATTTCTGCGAGGAGGCCGAGACAAGATCGATCAGCCCGGATCTCTGTTCTTATGCCCGTTGTGGGCTTGGGATGATGTATGCTCAGGACGGGCCCATGGGGGCTCTTCCTGAGCCCGATTTTATTGTGGGTGCGGTTTCGGCATGCGACCCCCATGCCAAATGGTGGGAATTGAAGGCCCGCCATTACCATGTCCCCCTTTTCCTGATCGATGCACCTTATACCCTTTATGGAAAGGCGAAGCCCCATGACGAGATATGGATGATCTCCGAACTGAAGCGCCTTGCCGACTTTGTGGAGGAACATACCGGCAGACCGTTTAAAGAAGACCATTTCAGGGAATGCATCCGGCTTTCCGGCGAGGCCCATGCCACCTTTGCCGAGATCCAGGAACTGAGAAAACATATTCCTGCACCGCGCGGGATGCGGGAGATGGTAGGAGACCTCTTTTATCTCATCACCCAGGCCGGACGGCAAGAGAGTGTCGATTACTACCGGATGGTCCTCGATGAGATCCGCAAGGGGGTCGCCAGGGGAGAAGGGGTCGGGGAAGAGGAGAAGATACGGCTATACTTCCATAACATCCCCCTCTGGTTCAACCTCCAGACCCTTGACTGGCTGACGGCCCAGGGTGCGGTGGTGGCCATGGACTTCTACACCAACCACGTTTGGCACGGCTATTTCTTCGACGGGGGCCGTTTTGATTCAGGTGATCCCTTTAAGGACCTGGCCCGCAAATGGCTTTTCTTTGACAATCATGTGGGGCTCCCTGTTAAACTCGCTCGAAGTCTCAGGTCCGCCCGTGAATGGGGTTGCCAGGGCGCCATTTTTTTCTCTAACCGGAGCTGCAAGGTATATTCTATCGGACAGCCGGAACAGATGAGGGTACTGAAAGAGGAGTTGGGCATTTCGAGCTTCACCTTTGAGGCGGAAATGGCCGACCCCCGTTCCTTTTCCATGGATCGCTGGACCGAGCGTGTGGATCTTTTCCTCGACATCATTGCCAACGCAGAGAGGTAACCCGTGCCCATGGATTTCAAAGACGTCTTGAAGGACAGACACCGGTGGGCGCTCCAGCACAAAGAGATGGGGGGTCTGGTGATGGGATGCTATTCCGCAATGGTTCCCGAGGAACTGATGTGGTCCTGCGGGGTGCTCCCCATACAGTTTCTCATGTCACACGGTAATTATGAAGAATCTCAGGTGATTCTCCCGCCCTATGTCTGTGACTGCTCAAAAAGCATTTTGGAGGACTATATGAACGGGATCTACGGCTATCTGGACGGCCTGATAGTCTCTCATGTCTGTGAGACCATCAGGGGCCTGGCCGGAATCTTAAGTGTCCGTTGGCCGGAGAGGTTTGTCCAGGTATTTACAGCACCGGCCGGAAAGGACCCTGGAGCAAGAAGCTATCTCAAGGCGGAATTGATGAGCCTTGCGGAGAGACTTCAACGTCTGGGTGCAGTCCCCATGACTGAAGAGCGGCTCGAAGCGGCCATTTCCGTCTATAACGAGAACCGGGGGCTCATTAGCGAGGTTTACCGCGTCCGGGGCGAGAACCCCGGGGCCGTGGAAGCGGAACAGGTGCTGTCGGCCGTTATGTCGGCTGGTATCATGCCAAGGCCTCAGCATAACCATATGCTGCGCGAGTTTTTAAAAACCATTCGAAAAGACCCGGACGTGACCGGCACACGGATTATCCTCTCGGGGCTGCTCTTTGAAAATGAGGTCGTTGAGGGGAGCAATCTGTTTCCCATATTAAGAGAGTCTCATGCCCTGGTGGTTTGGGACGACTTGGCGTCCGGGATGAGATATCGACTTGAACCGGTTGAAAATTCCCGGGGAGGCGATCCCCTGGATCCGCTGGTGGAGAGCCTTATGGGACCCCAGCCCGCGCCGCTCAGGTCTCCGGCCGAACGCAAGGCCGGGATGTTGCTGCAGGCGGCCCGGGAGTACGGAGGGGAGGGCGTTATCTTTTTGATCCCAAAATATTGCGACCCGATGCTCTTCGACATTCCGACCCTCACCCAGATATTGAAAGAGAAAGGCTTCCCGACACTATTCCTCGAGGTCTCGGGTCCACTCGCTGCAGGCCAGATGAGGACACGCGTAGAGGCCTTTGTGGAAATGGTCTCGGGTTTGTCTGGTGATTCTGTTTGGGCATAATGCGTTCTTGGATGGTTTAGGCGGGGAGCGCTAAAAAAATAGATACCCTTGTAATAGTGGGGGCGTTTTTCAAATGTCTCAACAGATCATGATGGCATCCGGGAACCGGTTGAGCTTCTTCATGCCGTTTTTTGTGATGACAAATGTGTTTTCAATCCCCACAGCCCCTTGACCGGGAAAGACGAATTTCGGCTCCAGTGCTACCACCATGCCCTCAGATAGAATGGTATTACTCCCGCGACCGATGATCGGCAACTCGTCCAACTCAAGGCCTACGCCATGCCCCACAAAAGGGACAGGATCGGGATACCCCATGAACCCGCTGGTGAGTCCGGCCTCTTTAACGATTTTTAGAGCCAGATCATACAGGGCTTCCGCCCCTATGCCCGGCCCCCCTTCCTGAGAAAGGGTATCCTGAATCTGTATGGCCACTTCATGGGCATGGGTGAGTGTATCCTTGAGCTTTCCAATGGAAAAAATGCGGGTTAGATCAGAGATGTATCCGTTGAAATTGGCTGCATAGTCCACCAATATGGGTTCATTTCGCCCGATCCGTTCCATGCTTGCCCCTTGAGAGAAAAAGGGGCCAAGTCCTTTCCCCCCGGTGGGGCCGGCGGAATTGCTCGGTGCTGCAGTCCTTTTACCTGACATGATTTGTCCATACAGGGCTTCATGATTAAATCCACGGGTGGGTACGACACCGGGGTGACCCTGGCTCCTGTAAAAGGCTTCAATCCTATAGGTCAGGTCGATTTCCCTTTCGGCTTCTGTGAGAAATTCAGGGATCTTTTTGTATGTGTTATCCGCCATAAGGGCTGCCTCTTTGACGCAGGAAATCTCGTACGGGGATTTGATCATTCGGGTCTCTCGAATATGTGACGAGACATCAACCATTTCCTTTTCCGGAAAGAGGCGCTGGTATATCAGATAGCGATTAACCGGAAGCACGTCCATCTCAAGGCCGATGCGCCCTGGGTCTTTTCCACCGTGGTCTTGAATATACCCAGGGATCTGAGAGAGGCTGTTGATCGGCACGATGGGTTCGATGATCGCGTCCTGGATTGCGCGATCGATGCTCTTACGAACCATGAGGAGGGGTTGGCCGGACGCAGGCACCCACAGATGCGCATCCTGGTCGGTCCCGGATAGGTAATACAGGTCGGTTTTTTGAACAATGAGGGCGCCATCAACCTCATGGTCAGTTAGTTTGTTTTGAAATCGGTTTAATCTCTTTGAGATTTCTTCTTCCGTAACTGATCGATACATATACAAAAAACCCTCCAGGGCAGCAAACAACTTGACTTATCGTGTAAATATTCATTATACCAGAACCGCAGTTAGAACTCAATGACGGGAGTGAACGGATATGGCGTATACAACAGGCATCACAGATGAATCGAGGGATCTCAAGGGCAAAATAAAGACCCTGCTCCATGAGAGGAAGGCCATTTTGCTGGCCCACAATTACCAGCGGCCCGAGGTGCAGGATATTGCGGATCTCTGCGGCGACTCCTTAGAGCTTTCCATCAAGGCCTCTCAGACAGATGCAGAGGTGATCGTTTTCTGCGGGGTCCACTTCATGGCCGAGACGGCATCCATTCTCTGTCCTGACAAAAAGGTCCTGCTGCCGGTTTCCGACGCAGGGTGTCCCATGGCAGACATGATCACTGCCGGAGAACTGAGAAGAAAAAAAGAAGAAATACCTGGGGCAGTGGTTATCAGCTATGTCAACACCACGGCCGAGGTCAAGGCTGAATCCGATATATGCTGCACATCGGCCAATGCCATTCAGGTTGCCAATTCTGTTGACCCTTCTCTCAAAATTTTCATGACCCCTGACAAAAACCTGGCCCAATACACCCAAAAGCATACCCAAAGGGATATTACCTATTGGGAGGGATATTGTCCTGTCCATAACAACCTGACCGTTGCCCAGGTAAAAAAGGCTCGATCTGCTCATCCTGAAGCCCTCTTTTTGGCCCATCCCGAATGCCCCCCCGAGGTCCTCGACCTGGCGGATGAGGTGAAAAGCACTTCCGGCATGATTGCCTATGCCCGTGATTCCGAAACTCGTGACTTCATTATCGGTACAGAGGCCGGGATACTCCACCCCCTTTCAAAAGCAAATCCTGACAAACGGTTTATC
>Ga0222666_1000438_pt1 | contig 23561 bp, 21 predicted proteins | sample AntAcemetagen655_FD_181710 | JGI IMG/M metagenome (GOLD analysis project Ga0222666, IMG submission 181710) | Saline water microbial communities from Ace Lake, Antarctica - #655 | ecosystem: Environmental > Aquatic > Non-marine Saline and Alkaline > Saline | place: Antarctica: Ace Lake...
TGCCGGTGCAGAAGAAGCGTGGTTAAAAGCCGTTGAATTGGAGCCGAAAAAGACTGAATACTGGGTTCGTCTGGGATTCGCCCGCTTCGAACAAGAGAACTATGCCGGTGCAGAGGAAGCGTGCTTGAAAGCCGTTGAATTGGAAGCGAAAATGACTATGATTTGGGGTTTTCTGGGATTCGCCCGCTTCGAACAAGAGAACTATGCCGGTGCAGAGGAAGCGTGCTTGAAAGCCGTTGAATTGGAGCCTAAGGATTCTGAATACTTGAATTTTCTCGGATTCGCCCGCTTCAAACAAGAAAACTATGCCGGTGCAGAAGAAGCATTTTCAAGGGCTATCGCGCTGAATCCGAAAGAACTCAATCTCTATTCGAGCTTTGCTGAAGTCTTCATAGAAGCTCAACGGCCCGGAGAACTTATAAAGAATTTAGAAATAATGAAGGATGTAACGGGGCTTGGTGAGGATACTCAGGCATATATTCATTTCTTAATGTCGCTAGCGTTCCTGTTCCAAAAGGACCAGACGCCCTTTTTGAAAAACCTTAAAACAGCCGTTAAGCTTGCTGATTCTCTTGAATCTCAAAAAAAGCATCTTCTCCTAGGGGAATTGTCGGATTTTCTAGTCGAGCTTATAAGCCGGGATCGCTTAGAGACAACGAAGCAATTCATCGGACAACTGAAGAATATTTCCCAGGATATAGCGTCAGTATTCAATCCTTTAAATCATGTAATACGATATTTTGAGATACTCTTCTCAGATGAGAAGAATGTGAAAATGGTAGAAGCAAAGGCGCAGAGGTTGATTGACAGTATCACCAGCGAAATAAAAGACCCTGTCAAAGACATGATCGAGCGTGTCAAAAAGAATGGGAGTAGGGGACGTCCATCACTAAGTAAATAACTTGACACGATATTGATATACTGATAATGGAAGTTCCATGCCCAGATTAGCCCGACTCGATGCCCCCGGTGTTCTGCACCACGTTATCATCCGTGGGATAGAACGCCGAAAAATATTTAAGGACAATTTGGACAGGGACAATTTCCTTGACCGCCTGGGAACCCTGTTACCTGAAACAAGAATATCCTGCTATGCGTGGGCACTTCTATCCAATCACGCGCATTTTTTATTCCGAACCGGGGATACACCTCTATCAACATTAATGCGGCGATTACTTACGGGGTATGCCGTAAGTTTCAACCGCAGGCACAATCGACATGGCCAGCTTTTTCAAAATCGCTATAAATCTATTATTTGCCAGGAAGATGCCTATCTAAAAGAGCTGGTACGATATATCCATTTAAACCCATTGAGGGCAAGAATCGTCTCTGACGTACCCGAACTCAACAGTTATCCCTACTGTGGTCACAGTGTGTTAATGTCCAAGAAGAAACGGCCATGGCAGGATATGGGATATGTATTGTCTTTTTTTGGCAAATCGCTTCGTGAAGCCCGAAAACGCTACCTTCAATATGCTGAATCGGGGGCTGAACAGGGACGGCGCCCGGAGCTTGTTGGCGGTGGATTGATACGGAGTTTCGGTGGATGGCGGGCCGTAAAAAAGGCTCGTTTTAGCGGTCAGGATAGAATGAAGGGTGATCATCGAATATTGGGGGATAGTGCCTTTGTGATGGCGGTACTTGCAGAGGCGGAAGAGAAATTTGAACGTTTCTATGAGCTAAAAAGCAAAGGATATGATCTTGATACAATAGGGCGGAAGGTTTGCGCGATTTTTGGCGTAGAACCGGATGAAATATATTCAAAGAGCCGTCAAAAAACAAGGGCGGAAGCGAGGGGGTTGTATTGTTACTGGGCGGTCGTGGAATTGGGATATCCATTGGCAGATTTGGCGAGACTTCTTGGTATGACTGGTCAAGGGGTGGGGTATGCTGTGCGAAGGGGTGAGCGAATCGCTAAAGAAAACAATTATAGACTCATAGATTGAGTTAGTTACTTAATGATGGACGTCCCCTAACCCACAGACGGCTAAAACCGTGAGTGAGTAGGGGACATCCATCATTAACCGGAAAGGGTTATTACATGAATGGAGATGACGAGCAAGCCGGGAAAAACGTCTTTACCCGGCTCATGTCCATGGATGATGCCACTTGGGAGCGTCACGCCAGCCCGCTGAGTGTTTGGACTCGGATCATTACGGGCCTTCCAATCATCCTCTTTGCGGTATGGAGTATTAGACGGATTGGCTGGTGGAGCCTGGCTGTTATCGGCATTGCTGTCTTTTGGATATGGATTAATCCGAGGCTATTCTCTCCGCCCGGGAATACGAATAATTGGGCATCCAAAGCAACATTTGGTGAACGCGTTTGGTTGAATCGGTCAAAATATCCGATCCCCGATCACCATGCGAAATGGGGCCTTTTTCTTTCAATCGTTGCGGGCGCCGGTTTTTTGGTGGCGGTAATCGGGGCCTATTTAAATATGCCGCTTCCGACTATTTCCGGCGGATTAATCTCTTGGTTTGCAAAGATATGGTTTTGCGATCGTATGGTATGGCTCTACGAAGATATGAAAGATACACGCCCCGAGTACAGCAGTTGGCTAAGGGCCTCGGCAAAAAACAATTAAACATCTGAGCCAATTTCAAAACGCTCCCTTTTTAGGGAACTGGAATAAAATAATATACGCAATATCGTGCAGAATTTTTGTTCGTATTCAAGGCGTGATAGCAGGTGCATAGTGAGCTATGTGCCTGTTGTCACAACGTAGAAGACGGGCAAAAGGGCAAACAGGATGCGTAGATTATTTTTTGGAAGTTCCCTTACCTTTTTCCGAGGCGCTCCCGGACATGCATCTCTTCAAGCAGTGCCGGGGACGTCTCACGTATGCCTCGAGTCCCTTTGTTATCAGTCTGATCACCGCCCTCATGGGCCGATCCGCCGGCCGCCGCAACGCCGCCGACCAGCGCAACCAGATTCTCTACAATTGTTCCAAGCTTTTCCGCCTGAGACCCCATGTCTTCGGACGCGGCGGCCGATTCCTCCGCATTGGCGGCATTTTTCTGGGTGACGCTGTCCATATGGGCCGCAGCATTGTTGAGTTGATCTATCCCTTTGGCCTGTTCATTGGATGCCGAGGCGATTTCGCTTACCAGTTGGCTTCCTTTTGCGACATTTGCGTCCACTTCGGCAAAGGCCTCGCCTGTTTGGCCTACCAGGGCCGAACCGCCGTGGACCTGTTTTACCGTCCCTTCTATCAGTTCCGCAGTGTTTCGCGCCGCCTCCGCTGCTCGCATGGCAAGATTTCGCACTTCGTCCGCCACCACAGCAAAACCCGCTCCGGCTTCACCCGCCCTGGCCGCTTCCACGGCGGCGTTGAGGGCCAGCAGGTTGGTCTGAAAGGCGATTTCATCTATGGTCTTGATAATCCTGGAGGTGTTTTCGCTGGCCTTGGAAATTTCATTCATGGAAGAGGAAAGGGCCGACATGCTGTCATTGGCCTTTCTAACAATGCCGGCGGCCTGTTTCATTACGACTTCGGCCTCCTCTGCATGTCTTGCATTCTGCCTTGTGACGGACGACATCTCCTCCAGGGAAGACGTCGTCTCTTCGAGGGATGCGGCCTGTTCCGAAGCGCCCGTTGCAAGCTCGCTGCTTGAAGCAGACACCTGTCCGGATGCGTTCGCCAACTTTTGCGCCACGTCGGTGAGGATCTCGATGATCCTGTTAATGGGCTTTGCAAGGGAGTTGGAAAATATGAAAGTCACGGGTATAATGATCAGTAAGCAGACCAGATACACGATGCTCAGAAGCCTTATCATCTGCCATGTATTGCTCTTGACGATGTCCTTGGAGAGAAGAGCGGCAATTGCGCCCGTTTTTCCCGTGGGTCCGAAAAGAGGCAAGACGCCCTGAAAAAACGCTCCTTTTCCCAGCGTCACATCATTGAGCAGGACATCCTGGTCGGCAAGGTTCCAGGGACCCTCGCCTTTTTTGACGTCAAGGGATTTCAACGTGGTGTAATCCGCGATGCTGCCGATGCGCAAACCATCATTGGTGAAGACGTTAATCGCCATTCCGGTCAGCTTTGACATGCGGGAAAGAAACGTCATATCGAGCTTTCTGACGGCAACCAAAAAACCGAACTGCTTTTTCACCATGGCGTCGGCTTTTCCGTCGTAGTCGTCGGAAAAGACGGGAATCAGAGCGACAATCGAGAGGTCGTCGCCGACCTGTTCGAATTGTATGGTATCCTCGGTAGGAATCCGCCCGTCAAATTTGGGTTTCAGGTTCATGTCCGGCAGTGATTCAAGCGCTTTCCACGCTTCCAGCTTTATCACTTCTCCACTCTTCATCGTAATGCCCTGGGCTTTGGCGTCTGTATCGCCCGGATAACCAAAAGAATATGTTTCTCCGTCAACTTGAACCACATAGGCATCGAGATCTCCCTCCAAGTCGTACATGGCCATTTCCCATAAACCGGACGTACTGGTGATATTGAACAGGGTGGAGGCCATTTCACGAAAGGTATTTCGGGTAACGGAGCGGTCGTTTTCCTTTTTGTAATTAAACAGGAACTTGACCTTTCCCGCCATGCCGTCAAGGGTGGTCGCCTGGCGGGAATCGAATAGGAGCTCCTTTTGTTTGACCTGAAGGTCCTCCCGGATGATATTCAGGGAGTTCCCTATCCGATCGTAAGAAGTGGTGATGTTCTGCCTGTTTATGACGATTGAAACAGCGGTTGTGGCGACGATCATTACCAGGATTACCATTGCCAGTGAACCGTAAATGAGCTTGTTTTTCAGTTTCATCCTTTTCATAGAACCTTCTCCTTGATGGATCAAAATTCGCGACGGTTTGCGTGGACGCCGGACGCCTCTCCTGAACGTACTGTGGGAGGCAAAGCCGTTCGCCCGGGGGGCAAAGGGGATACTTAGATAATTATCGGAAATCAGTTCCATATACTTTAGCTAAAAAGGTAATCTATATCTTCCGGCGACGGTTTGAAGATCCGACCGAAACGGCGGGAAAAGGACGTAAGCCCCTACAAACCCTCCAAGCTCCAAGATACTCCAAGACAGCCTTCTTTGCTGCTGGGCGACCACTGAGCTGGGAACTCGTCAGGCGTGGCTGAACCGGAAACCGGGGATTTCCCAAGCAGCGGTGAACCTTTCGTTAAGCAGAGGACGTCGGATTGCATTAGGAAATCACTATGAGATTGGGAACTTATAACCTGACGTACCCCATTCCTGTAGGAGTAGGGGACGTCCATCAATAAGTAAATAACTTGGCATGATGTTGATATACTGATAATGGAAGTTCCATGCCCAGATTAGCCCGACTCGATGCCCCCGATGTTCTGCACCACGTTATCATCCGTGGGATAGAACGCCGAAAAATATTCATGGATAATTTGGACAGGGACAATTTCCTTGACCGCCTGAGCATTCTGTTACCTGAAACAAGAATATTAAACGTTTAGGGTCGGACCAAGTAAATAGAAAAAAATACAATAGCTTAACTCATAAAATACGGTGTTTTTGGCCCTTAAAAGCACCTTTCTGATCCCAAAAACATGCGTTTAAGCCGCTAATAGACCTCGTCATGGTGGCCGACACCCACTAAAATTATTTCTTTTTCTGTAACAAAGAATAGAAGCGTAATCCTATAGGATACATTTATAGAAACTGAGTACAGGCCTTTAGATTTCCCTTTTAAGGGGTGGAGCCTCAAAGATGGATGGTTTGGGTCTCGTTCTAGGATTTTAAGGGTTTTTTCATATTGCGACAACAAATGGGGATGCCTTTTCGCAAATTTAGAAGCCCGTTTAATGTAACTATCTGTATATATTAACTTGAACATCATTGTGTTATTCTTTTGATATGGTCTTCAACGCTTTCAACAACAAAATTCCCATCCTGATAATCAGCTTCGGTTTGATGAAGTGCCGCCTCAAGCTCACATTCCCTTAAATAGTTATATTTTTCCATGTCCATTACAACAAATTTTTCCTTGCCACGAACGGTAATGATCAATTCATGATTCTCCGCAAGATTGTTTTCAATCACTGAAACCCCTTTTGTTTTTAGCTGATTGGCTGTTATCGTATTCATAATAGGCCCTATTATAGATTGTAAAAAAATTATTGATAGTACTATTCATAATATTTGTTATAGTATTGGTCAAGTGATAAAGAGTAAAATGAAAGAGCTGCGCATGGTTTATAAACTGACGGATTTGGCCCTGACAAGTGGAAATAGGGCTTCATTTTTTTCAGCTTCTTAAAAAAGGTGATGGGTGGAAAACTGTGTAACATTCTTATTGACACTGTAACAATTTATGATACAGTCTGAAATATGATAAAGAGTTTCAATCATAAGGGTCTCGCCGAATTGTTTGAGCGTGGTCGCTCTCGTAAGGTTCAGCAGGATTTACAAACGCGGGCTTTGCGACGTTTAGACGCTTTAGATCAGGCGGAATCATTAACAGATCTGAATGTGCCGGGCTTCGGTTTCCATGGCCTTCAAGGCGTGCCGAAGCGTTATAGTTTTCATGTCAATGGCCCATGGTGTATTACCTTTGAATGGGAAGACGGTGATGCATTGAAGATTGATCTTGAACAATATCACTAAGAGGGTGAATCTATGGGAGAATATTTTGTTAAACGTCCCCTAAAAAGGGCACCCGTACATCCGGGTGAGATTTTGCGTGAAGATGTGCTTGAAAAACTTGGTTTGTCGGTCAGTGAAGTGGCGAGGCGACTCGGTGTTTCTCGTCAGCAACTTCACCGCATCTTAGCCTGTACTCATCCAATTACCACCGAAATGGCTCTTAGGATGGGCAAATTTGCAGGGAATGGGCCAGGGCTTTGGCTGCGTATGCAGCAGGCTTATGATTTGTGGTATGCTGAGAACAAGATGTCAACGGAACTTTCCAAAATCAAGACCGTTGAGTCAAATGATTTCGGCGCTTAACGATAGCATGCCGGGCTGATGTTGCCGAAGAGTGTCGCCCACCAGCCGACAATTCATTGTTTCATATGATCCCCGTGGGAAGCGCTGGTAAAAAAGTAAGTTGATGGGAAATGGGAGCATGAAAAAATAATCTACGGCAGGTGAACGGCCCGGCGCCCTATGTGATTTTTCTTCGATAAACCTATGGAAATATCCCTGCATAGCGTAAAATCATATTTTCGATTTGCAGGGATGTATCAGTATCTCGTGAAGATTGCCAAGTCCTTAATTTCCATGAAAACTCAATGCACTCATGTCTTCGTTTTCGTTTAAATCCCCTCGCAGGACCCACAAATGAAGATTATTCTCATTTGACCAAAGATTGCACTTCAGTAGCTTTCATTATGCGTGCTTCGATCACCACTCTGCCCCAACCGTTGCAATCTAAACCGACATCATCGCATTGGCCCACCGCATAAAGCGGCAAGGGATCGAGTCCTTCCCACACCCGTTCCTGCAAAATCCACATTATTCGCGCCATTGGCGGCATAAGAAATGGACAAAGGGATTCCGAGCTGTTTTTCGTATCCATGGATCCGCCGTTGGGAAACACATAGTAATCGCCTTGTTTATGCCCGGCAATGCAACCATGAGATTTTTTTACTTCAAAAATGACCGATGCCTCGCTCAAGCCCTCCAAACGGCCGGCAATCTTTTTTGTTCTCGGCTGCTGTTTAAATATCTCCATTTCCTTGTCGGAATACCCCATAGTATTCTGTACGCTCAGCCACATGTCTTCCGGCGTTTGAACCGAATCCGGATGTGCGGCCTTTGCCAATGTCGATGTTTCTTCTGATGGCGTGGCCTGGACATCATCTACCGCTGCCGGGGTCCCTGACTTTGTCGCAAATTCACGTTGTTTCATTTATTCTCCTCCTGTAGAACTGGTAAAACTGATTTATATTGGAGGCTATATTAAAAATCGTCCGCTCATTTTTTAAGCACCAAAAGCGACAATTTTGATAGGTATTGCGACAAAAACAGAGTCCTGCTTGAATTCCTTCATGGGATCTTTTACAATTTTCCCTCCAATATCGATAATTGACTTCCATTTTGAGGTATCCTCATGAAGCATGTAACCATCCTGGGGTTAAACGGATCATCAGGCACTATGATCACCGGTCCCCTAGACATATTCTATTTGGCAGGACGACTTTGGAACCATATTTTTGGTCAGGATCAAACGCCGTTTTTTGAAGTGGAGATTGTCAATTCGGACTGCAAACCGATTCAGTGCGATGGAAACATTAAAATCTTGCCCCACCGTAAAATGACCGAAATAAAAAGAACCGATCTGATTCTCATCCCCTCTATTTTGGATTTGGAAGCAACTCTAGAGCATCATGGCGATGCCATTCCCTGGTTGCTCAAGCATTATCACAAGGGAGCCCAAGTCGCCGCCATGTGCACCGGTACCTTTTTTTTAGCGGAAACAGGTCTATTGGATCAAAAAACAGCAACCACTCACTGGGGATTTGTAAACGAGTTCAGGGAACGCTATCCCCAAATCAATTTAATCCCCGAACGATTAATCACCGATGAAGTGGACGTATATTGCTGTGGCGCATCGAATGCCTGCTTTGATATTTCGCTCTATCTGGTCCAAAAATTGGTGGGGCGCGAGATTGCCCTTCAAACGGCAAAAGTCTTTATCTGCGACATGGACCGCATCTATCAATCAGAATGGGCGGTCTTTCGATTTCAAAAATCGCACAAGGATGACATGATTCTGAAAGCACAAAAAATCATGGAAAAAACTTACGCTAAAATAAACACCATTGAAGATCTGGCCAATAAAATTGGGCTTGGCCGACGCTCACTAGAACGAAGATTTCGAGCTGCTACCGGCGACACGCCCCTTAAGTATTTGCATAGACTTAGAGTGGAAGCTGCAAAAAGAATCATTGAAACCAAAAACTGTTCCTTTGATGAAATCGCCTACCAGGTAGGCTATGAAAATAGCGGCTATTTTCGAAAAGTATTTACTGAATTGTGTCATATCAGCCCCAAAATCTACAGTAGAAAGTGGGGAAAAGGAGGGCCGGCGGGGACACCCATAAACATATAAAGAGTATCCATTCCATTTGAAAGGGGACGTCCATCACTAAGTAAATAACTTGACACGATATTGATATACTGATAATGGAAGTTCCATGCCCAGATTAGCCCGACTCGATGCCCCCGGTGTTCTACACCACGTTATCATCCGTGGGATAGAACGCCGAAAAATATTTAAGGACAATTTGGACAAGGACAATTTCCTTGACCGCCTGGGAATTCTGTTACCCGAAACAAGAATAACCTGCTATTCGTGGGCGCTTCTATCCAATCATGCGCATTTTTTATTCCGAACCGGGAATATACCTCTATCAACATTAATGCGGCGATTACTTACGGGGTATGCAGTAAGCTTCAACCGCAGGCACAATCGACATGGCCAGCTTTTTCAAAATCGCTATAAATCTATTATTTGCCAGGAAGATGCCTATCTAAAAGAGCTGGTACGATATATCCATTTAAACCCATTGAGGGCAGGAATCGTCTCTGACGTACCCGAACTCAACAGTTATCCCTACTGTGGTCACAGTGTGTTAATGTCCAAGAAGAAACGGCTATGGCAGGATACGGGGTATGTATTGTCTTTTTTTGGAAAATCGCTTCGTGAAGCCCGAAAACGCTACCTTCAATATGTTGAATCGGGGATTGAACAGGGAAGGCGCCCGGAGCTTGTTGGCGGTGGATTGATACGGAGTTTCGGTGGATGGCGGGCCGTAAAAAAGGCTCGTTTTAGCGGTCAGGATAGAATGAAGGGTGATCATCGAATATTGGGGGATAGTGCCTTTGTGATGGCGGTACTTGCAGAGGCGGAAGAGAAATTTGAACGTTTCTATGAGCTAAAAAGCAAAGGATATGATCTTGATACAATAGGGCGGAAGGTTTGCGCGATTTTTGGCGTAGAACCGGATGAAATATATTCAAAGAGCCGTCAAAAAACAAGGGCGGAAGCGAGGGGGTTGTATTGTTACTGGGCGGTCGTGGAATTGGGATATCCATTGGCAGATTTGGCGAGGCTTCTTGGTATGACTGGTCAAGGGGTGGGGTATGCTGTGCGAAGGGGTGAACGAATCGCTAAAGAAAACAATTATAGACTCATAGATTGAGTTAATTACTTAATGATGGACGTCCCCTAACCCCACATGTTTTTTTCGTTTCAAGGTTCAGCGAGACATTCCATGGCTCGGAAAAAAATGGTCTTTTGTTGATGTTTCCTAGATGCCCGCCTTCGGGTAGTTTTAGAAATACGGCGGTCCCAATCGGTCGAGCCTAACCGCTCCGTGTCCCGTGTACCTCTAATCATCCTGCTGTGCTTCAGATTTTTCAGCCGCCGGGGCGGGATTCGTTCGTGAAGCGTTGTTTGAATCGTTCGTGGGAAAAAATAAACATTCCCAAATGTCGCTGTTTCTGAGGGCCGTTTGGAATTCTGCATGGCGATTCCTCCCATTTTCGGTGAAAAAATTGAAATCAAAGAAACAATGTCAAACCCTAGTCAACGAACAGTTGGTTTATAAAAACAGCTTTCTCCTCTGAACCATAGAGAAACGCTTTCCGTGAGTCAAGAAGAATAGATCATTGGCAATTCGGAGGACACCCTGATCAGGTATTGACAATCGAATGACAAGTATCCTTCATCGATATGTTCACGGCAGTCTTATTGATAAACCAAGGCCGGACAAAGTTGTTAACTCGGACGGCTAAAACCGGGAATAGCGTCCATCCAGTAAAGAACGTGACATGATAAGGGTACCTGGTAAAAAATAAGGTTCTGATTAAATGCAACAAGGGGGGTAAACCGCATGCCCGCGAAATTTTAACGGCCGGCATGCGGCTTTCGTATGGAAAATCTACAGGGTGGCGGCGATCACCACCTTCTGGATCTGGCTGGTGCCTTCGTATATCTGGGTAATTTTGGCATCTCGCATCATTCGTTCCACCGGGTATTCCTTGACGTAACCGTACCCACCCAACAGCTGGACCGCATCGGTCGTGACTTTCATGGCGGTCTCTCCGGCAAAGAGTTTGGCCATGGCGGACTGGCGGACCGCTTCTTTGGGGAGACGGTCCAGGTTCTTGGGGAACTTTTCGAAAAGACTGGCGGCCTTGTAGGTGAGCTGCCGGGCGGCTTCCACCTGGGTGGTCATATCCGCCATCATCCACTGAAGCCCCTGGAAAGAGAAAATGGGTTTGCCGAACTGGGTCCGTTCCTTGGTGTAGTTAACGGCATAATCCAGTGCCCCCTGGGCAATGCCAACGGCCTGGGCGGCCACGGGAATTCGGGTCAGATCGAGCGTTTTCATGAGAATCGGAAAACCCAAGGCTTTACCACCCAGAATGTTTCTGGCCGGCACCCTCACATCCTCCATGATGATTTCCACGGTGGAAGATCCCCGAACGCCCATTTTGTCTTCATGCTTGCCGATGCTGAAACCGGGTGTGCCTTTGTCTACGATAAATATGCCGGTTCCCTTGGGACCCGGCACGGAAGTATTGGTCCTGGCGGCGATGCACACCACGTCCGCCACGTCCGCGTGGGAGATGAATGTTTTCGTCCCATTGATGATATAATCATCGCCGTCCTTGACCGCCTTGGTTTTAAGACCGGACACATCGGAACCGGCGTTGGGTTCCGTGAGGCCGAAGGCGATGAGATGTTCGCCGGTTGCCAGTTTGGGGAAATATCGCTCCTTTTGTTCGTCGTTCCCGGCCAGCATGATGGGGGTGGTGCCCAGTTCATGGACCAGGAGGACCACGGAAGTGGAGGCGCAAACCTTGGCGATCTCTTCGATGATTAGGCAGAGGGAAAAAAGCCCCATCTCGGAACCGCCGAATTTTTCCGGATAGTCAGCCCCGAAAAGGGCGTTTTCCCGAAGGAGTTCCACCATATCCCAGGGGAATTCAGCTTTCTCATCTCTTTCTGCAGCACCGGGGGCAATCTGTTCTTTGGCGATGCGGGCAACGGTTTCCTTTAGCATTTCCTGTTCTTCGGTAAGGTCGTATGACATGGGTTCCTCCTTATGAAGTAAATTGGATGTAAGAATTTTAATTATGACAGGCATTGCTTTCCGGTTTGATACCATTGGATTTCGGAGAAAATCAATGCCTGCTAAATACTGCAATCGGTTGACACGAAGCCTTTTCTATCCTATATTTTCTAAATGAAGCATCATTCATTATTGCATATTCGAACAAGGAATTCAAATGCTAAAATTCATCGAAGAAAGTCCGCTTTACCGAATCGCCAATGCACGCAGCATGGCCTTTTTCGGAGCGTCCAACAGTATTGCTTCCATGGGAACCCACCTGCTTTCGGCGGCTCTGGCCGGCGGTTTTAAAGGTGCCATTTATCCGGTTCATCGTAAGGAAGAAAACGTTCAAAATTTGACGGCCTACCGACGGGTGGAAGACCTGCCGGAAGTTCCCGATCTGGCGATTATCGTGCTGCCCACCCATGTTGTCAATGAAACGCTTGAAGCCTGCGGAAAAAAGGGTATTCGGCAAGCGGTGGTGGTTTCAGGAGGATTCAAAGAGGTGGGGGGCGGCGGCGGTGAACTGGAGGCGGAGCTCAAACAGATTGCGGACGCCTATGACATGAAAATTCTGGGGCCTAACTGTCTGGGAGTGGCCAACCCGCACCGCAACATCAACACCACCTTTGTTCCCAATGAGGGGCTTCCGGGATTTGTGGGACTGGCGTCTCAAAGCGGGAGTTTCGTGACCCAGTTGTTCGAATATCTTTCAGGCTTCGGTCTGGGCTTCAGTACCGCCTTCAGCGTGGGCAACGAGGCGGTTCTGGATATCGTTGACTGTATGGAATACCTGGGTGCATGCCCCCATACCAAAGTGATTGCCCTGTACGTTGAGGGCATCCGAAGGGGGCGTGCTTTCATTGAGGCGGCCCGGGCTATTGTGCCCCACAAGCCCATTGTGGCCTTTTATGTGGGAGGATCAAAGGCCGGAAAGGCGGCCGGTTTTTCCCATACCGGGGCCATGGCCGGACCGGACGCGCTTTACGATGGCATGTTTCGGCAGGCCGGTATCATACGGGCCAGGTCCGTGGTGGAGCTGTTTGATTTCTGCTGGGTGTTGGGTGCTCTGCCCATCCCTGAAGGCAACCGGGTTGTGATACAGACACACTCGGGTGGGCCCGGGGCCGCAGCCGCGGATGCCTGTGGAAGGTCGGGTCTGGCGCTTTCCACCCTGTCCCCAAAAACACTGGAGAAATTAGCCCCCTTTGTTCCTTCTACGGGGAGCGTCGGCAATCCCGTGGATCTGACCTTTACCAAGGATCATAGCGCGTTTTTTTCCGATATTCCCGGCATTTTACTGGGGGAGGAGAATGCGGACATTCTCATGGTTTACCTGCTCAGTCCGCAACGCGTGGTGGAAAGAATATTGAAAGGGATGGGGCTTTCTGAAAAAGAGGCTCTGACGCAGAGCCGGAAAATCGTTGAAATCAATGCTGAAAAGCTTTCACAGCTTTTAAAAAAACAGAAAAAGCCGGTTATCGGTTACTCATTTCATCGTCCGGATGCGCCCATGATGCGTGAAGTCATCGCAAAAGGCATGCCGGTATTGCAGGGGGCTGAGAGAGCGGCCCGGGCTGTGGCCGCGTTGGTCGCCTATGCCGGGGTGAGGGAAAGGGAAAAGTGAAAGGGTCTATTCTTTCCAGCCGTGGAGGCCGATGAGGTTGACAAAGCGGCAGCCGCCCAGATTTTCCTGGAGATATTTTCCGTTTTTTTTCGTGATTCGTTTAAGCTCCTGAGTGGTTCGGTCCCCGATGGGGATCACGAGCCATCCCCCTTCAGCCAGTTGCTCCAGGAGCGGTTCAGGGACCTTTGGGGCGCCTGCTGTTACCATAATGGCATCATAGGGGGCGAATTCCTGCCATCCCAGTGTGCCGTCGTACGCTTTGAAGAGCACGTTGTTGCACTCCAACTCCGCCAGAATGGTCCTTGCCTTGACCATTAGCACCCGGATCCTTTCAACGGTGTAAACCTTTTCGGACAGTTGTGCCAGAACCGCTGTCTGGTATCCGCTGCCCGTACCGATTTCAAGTACCTTTTCACTTCCCGTGAGCGCCAGGGCCTCTGTCATGAGAGCGACCATATAGGGTTGGGAAATGGTTTGTTTATGGCCGATGGGCAATGGATGGTCGTTATAGGCTTCCCCTGTAAGGGCTTCTTCCACAAACCGGTCTCTCGGGATTTTCCCCATGGCATCAAGCACCAGCGGGTCCTCGATGCCGCGCGAAATCAACTGACCTCTGACCATTTTTTCTCTGGCCAACCGATAATCAGGGTTAAGGCTCATGGTGCTTTCTCTTTTTCCAGGTATCAAAATCAACACGGAATGCTAGCACAAAATGAATTCCATTGTAAAATGCTTTTGACGCGAAAGCCCGAAGAGCCTGTTGACAACCCTTTTTTAAGGTGATACCTTCCAAACTCTTCAAAAAGACCGTCATGTCGGTGAATTATAAGAGAAAGTGAGGAATTTCATGAACTTTCAAGAACTGATAACGACCCTGCAACAATACTGGGCCGAATATGGGTGCATTATTCAACAGCCCTACGACCTTGAGGTTGGCGCTGGGACCTTCAACCCTGCAACGCTGCTGCGGGTTCTGGGACCTGAACCGTGGTCTGTTGCCTATGTGGAGCCTTCACGCAGGCCGACGGACGGCCGATATGGGGAAAACCCCAACCGTCTGGGACATTATTACCAATACCAGGTGATCATTAAACCATCTCCCCTTGACATCCAGGAAGTTTTTCTGGGAAGCCTCAAGCGCCTGGGTATCGATCCCCTTGACCACGATATCCGTTTTGTGGAAGATGACTGGGAATCCCCGACCCTTGGGGCTTCGGGCCTCGGTTGGGAGGTCTGGCTCGATGGCATGGAGATTACGCAGTTTACCTATTTTCAACAGGCCGGCAGTATCCGATTGGACCCCATTAGTGTGGAAGTGACTTACGGTCTTGAAAGAATTGCCATGTATATGCAGGAAAAGGAAAGCGTTTATGATCTGATGTGGAATGATCATTTGACCTACGGGGATGTCCATAAGAAAGGCGAATGGGAACTTTCCGTGTATAATTTTGAAATGGCGGATGTGGATATGCTGCTGGATATGTTTCAGAAGTATGAGCAGGAAGGTTTGCGGATCGGGGGCGCCGGTCTGGTGCTGCCCGCCTATGATTACTGCCTTAAATGTTCACACACGTTTAATCTGCTGGATGCCCGGGGCGCCATCAGCGTGACGGAGCGGACCCGGTATATCGATCGCATCAGGCATCTGGCGCGCCTCTGTTCAAAGAACTATCTGGCCCAGCGCGAGGAAATGGGATATCCTTTGATGGTGAAGGGTGAAGAGTAAAAAGTGAAGAGACTTTTTAACATTCGCCACTCACTTTTCACCATTCACTTTTTACTTTTCACTCAAAATAACGGATGATAATTATGACGGCAGAATTGCTTTTGGAGATCGGGACTGAGGAAATTCCGGCGGGTTACCTGGAAAATGGCTTGAGCGAGTTAAAAAGACTGGCTGAGGAATGCCTCAAAGAAAACCGAATTGATTTAGCGGGCGGTCTTGACGTTTATGGTACGCCCAGACGTCTGGTTTTGATGGGTAAGGGTGTTTCCGTGAAACAGAAAGACCTGGTTCAGGAAGTGACCGGCCCGCCCAGAAAAGTGGCGTATGATGAAAACGGTGTGCCCACCAAGGCGGCTGAAGGCTTTGCCGGAAAACAGGGGGTATCCGTTGAGGAGCTGCAGATCATTGAAACCCCCAAGGGTGAATATCTCTTTGTGAAACAGGAGATTCCCGGAAGGCCGACCCGTGAGATCCTTTCGGAGCGTTTGCCCGGTATCATCGGGGAAATCCCCTGGCCCAAATCCATGCGGTGGGGGGAGGTTGGATTTCCTTTCGTACGTCCCGTCCACTGGATTCTGTGTCTTTTTGATGGCCGCGAGGTCCCTTTTGAAGCGGCCGGCGTTCAAAGCGGCAGTACCACCCGTGGGCATCGGTTCATGGGGCCGGAAGAAGCGAGCGTCTCAAATATCGCCGATTACCTGAAGGCGATGGAGGGCGCTTTCGTGGTCCTTGATCCCCTGGAGAGACAACAGGTTGTGGTGAAAGCTGCGCAGGAAGCAGCTGCAAGTGTGAGAGGTGTTCCGGCGGATGATCCGGAACTGGTTCAAACGGTGGCCAATCTGACCGAATATCCCACGGCGGTCTGCGGCAGTTTTGAAAAGGCGTTTCTGGATCTGCCCGATGCGGTTTTGATTACCGCCATGCGGGAGCACCAGAAATACTTTGCGGTATACGATGAAAAGGGAGACCTGATGCCCCATTTCGTGGCGGTTAACAACACGAAAACCCGGGATGAGTCTGTGGTCTGCCGAGGGCATGAACGGGTCCTTCGGGCCAGGCTTTCCGATGCGGATTTTTTCTTGAAGGAGGACCGTAAACGGCCGCTTCTGGACCGGTTGGAGGACCTGAAACAGGTTATCTATCAGGCGCGACTGGGGACGAGCTATGCCAAAGTAATGCGGGTTGAGACCCTGGCCGAACATATTGCAGATCAGGTGCTGCCGCAACAGGTTGATCGTGCGAAGCTTACTGCGCGGCTGGCCAAATGCGATCTGGTGACCCATATGGTCATTGAATTTCCGTCCCTTCAAGGGGCTGTGGGAAAAGCATATGCGGCACTTGAGGGGTACGAAGACGATATATGTTCAGGCATCCATGAGCACTATCTCCCCCTGAAAGCGGGTGGTGCGCTTCCCCAATCCAAAATTGGCGCTGTTGTGGGAATGGCGGACCGATTGGACACCATTTCCGGGTGTTTTGCCGTAGGTCTTGAGCCTACGGGAAAAGCCGATCCCTTTGCCCTTCGAAGGCATGCCCTGTCCATTATCCGAATCATGGAGGATTCAGACTGGGATTTGTCTTTCAGACAGCTTGTGGAAAAAGCCCTGTCTCTTCTGGCCGGTGAAATTGAATTCGATTTTGACGCAACGTTTGCACGGGTGCTCGATTTTATTCGGGAGCGTTACAAAAACATGATGTTAAGGTCGGATTATGCATCAGATCTGGTGGAAGCGGCCATCTGTGGTCCATTTGACTGCATCTTGTCCCTTCGACCGAAAATGGAGCAGCTCAAAGAATTCACCTTGTCGTCCGATGAATTTACACCGCTGGCACTGACCTTTAAACGGGTGAACAATATTATCAAAAAGCAACCCATGGTGTTTGAGGTTGATCCGGAGCTGTTCAAAGAGGGAGCTGAAAAAGATCTGTGGGAAACATATCAGGCCCTTAAGGATGACGTGGCCGGGTGCATTGAAAAAAGCGCTTTTCTGGAAGCACTGGGGATTATGACAAGGCTCAGGACACCTGTGGATCAGTTGTTTGATAACGTGGAGATCCTGACGGAAGATGATGCGCTTCGTGAAAACCGGGTGGGGTTGTTGCAGATGATTTCAAGTTTTGTGTTGACGATCGCCGATTTTTCCAAATTTTCCATATGACCGTGGCCTCAGGCGTCTAACAGGCCGGTCGAATCAAGGAGGATGAGGAAAGAAAAGGGATCACACCTAATTTATCTTCCTTGCTGTGTGGCGTGATGGCATATATTGGGGGTGTCAAATAAAATAGGTTTGCCCCCTTTTCCCCGCGAAAATGATGAGGCTGTATGCTGTTTGACAGATACGAGCAAATCGCCTATCTTTTATTTCCCACAAAAGCATTTTTTATCGACCATCTTCATTCAAGCAACAAATTATCCTTGCAGGAGGCAAGGCAATGATGCAATTTTCAAAAAAAAGGCTCTATTTTTTCATTCTTATCTTTTTTTTCTGCCTTTCGATTCCTGCCATAGAGTCCCCTCAGGCCATGGAAACCGACGGCTGTCTGGGCACGATCAGTTTGCAGCTTTCACGAAGCCTGGAATTGACCCTGGAGCACGTTGCTGAAAGCATCAAGGCGTTGGCTGATGAGTACGTCCGCATGTACGAGGCAACCCCGCCCATGGACGAGGAAGAGAAAGATTTTTGGATGAAACACGCCCTGGAGAAAGGGAAAACAATGAGTTTCCGCCCGTTTTCGAGCGGCCCTGAGCCGGCCTATCAAGCGCCGTTTCCCGCCTATCTTTTCTACGACGGCCGCAATATCACATCCAATGTCACCAGGGCGTTAAAAACCTTTGTTTCCCTGGCGCCATTATTCAAAGTGACATACGAGACTTTCCATTATTCCTGGGTCTATATGACCACGGTTGACGAGGCCTTTTTAATCTATCCGTATCTGCCCCTGGATGAGGCCGTCAACAATCTGCCCCCCACAAAACAGGACTTCTACAAGGTAGCAGACTTTTCGGGGAGGAGTTTCGGTTGGCAGCGACCCTACCTGGATCTTGCGGGGGCCGGTATGATGGTGACGGTGTCCTATCCGGTGTTCGCCTCGGAAAAACTCCTTGGGGTCATATCCAGGGACATTACCCTGACACAGCTTTCACGCCGGCTACTGAAGCCTATCGCGGGCCGATCCGGAAACCTGATCGGTTTAATAATGGACAAGGAAGGCCTGGCCATTGCGGCCAACCGGGCAGCAGCTACGGAGGAGATCGAAAGGGTCAACACCGGGGCAGGCAGCGCCATTTTATATTATCGAACATCTCAGAGCCTCAAGTCTCTCGGAAATCAAAAAGCGGTTCCCTCTTCGAACGGCCTTTTCAACGCGGCAGGGGAGAATGCATTGACCCGCGCGGAAAAAGATCCTCATGCCGGGATCTGGCATTTGAAGGTTAAGGTGGGGAAAAAGATGTACAAGGCAGCAGCGGTAAAAATTCCCGAAACCGGCTGGCTGCTGATTACGATTGATACCAATCCCTGACGGGGCAGTGTTTACCACCGGTGTGTTGACTTTGACAAAGACCCAACATATAGGCAGGTCAAAAACCGTGTGATATCTGCAATTCGGGGAGTTTGAGTAAAATTGAGATATTAGCAGTCATGCAAAGCGACTTAGCGGTAAGTTTTTGTTCGACAGTCCTCAGAATTTTGTCACAGAAATCGCGTCTTGCTCCCCCAAAACTAATAGGCACAGATCATTCAAAAAATGGCCCTCGGTTCCGACGGGCGTGAACAGTGCGCCATTTGCGCACTTTTTGCGGAGGTTTCGGTCCATGGCCCAAAAGGGGACCTGCTGGCCCTGGACCGTATGAAGGTTGCCGGAGGGAATAGGTTCCTATCGGTCCCGGGCCTTACCGGGGATGGCTTCGCACAAGGGAGCATCTATTTCATCTGGGATGGAAAACCACCGGATGTCATGGCCCGGGCCATGGTGAAAACGGTGGAGTCCATGGAGGCGGTCTATGCAGGGGCCTCGACCCTCCCCGGAAGTTGCGGGGCCTGCGCGAGGATCTTGGCCGATGATCCCTTTGCCTTGGATCACGCCCTCTGGGAAGTGGCAGCCGCCTGCCGGAAACTGGCCACTGGGCAGGACATGCCCCCCCGTCGAAAGTAAAAAGTCATACAAACTGACTTACGATCAAAGAAAAATAACCTTCCCCCATAATATTCCTTGACTATTCATCCATGTTGAGTTTAGTTGGCATACGTATTTCATACTACCTAAATCCTGCAAGCGCTTGATAACGCCGTAGATCCGGTAAAAGAGGCGCTCCTGAAGGGTTCGACTTTTTGGAAAGAAAACCTCGGAATTTTGACAGAATTTTGGTGTTGCTTCATCCGTTTTGTTCTTTCACCAACATATTGAAATACCGTAATTTCTCTCTATCTTTGAAAAAGTTGAATGCAGGTTTTAGGTACCATAAAAAACTGATAACCGTCTGTTGGAGGTTTTATTGTGGAGCACCCCTTTAAATACTGCCCGATCATCTCCCAATAGGCACTGCTTTTCCTGTTGGGAGCCAAAGAATTAATCACCCATTCGAAACCCTGAAGCCTATCGAACGTTTCGATAATCCACTAACGAAGTCAATATCGGAATAAGAAAATAAAAACGTCGAGTGAGGCAAAAATTCCGTTGAAACGCCGGAGTACAGGCAAGTGGGATTTTCTTTATCATGGAATTTTGGGGATGGGCTTGTGAAACCTGCCCGTAAACCTGTAATCTCCATACGGTTTTTTGAATTTTCCATGCTATCAATGTCATCCTGCAATAAGTGGAAAATCAGGCAGCCTATTTTCCGTGTTTTTGCTTTAATATCGCAATAGATGGAATATTTTTCATTCTATAAGGGCAATAGGTGGAAAATTGTCCATCTATTGACACTGTTAGCGCCACAAAATAATTAAACTATATCAAGCGAATGCCAGAACTAGCCGACATCATTGAAAAGTATAAAACCATTGATCTTACTGAACAGCTTTCTAGTAAAGAAGGCCTGAATGAATTTTCGACAATGTTTTATGAAGATGTCGCTGAAATCTATGATGCAGTTACAAGAATTAGAAATGTAGAAAGAAATCCTACAGGATTTTCATTAAACGATGCCGCGATATTAGGTCTCTTGGTCAGAATATGGAAGCTACTCAAAGAAGTTGTGGCGTATTATAAAGCTGACAACGGTCAAATTGTCTCACATTTCGATAGGCAAATCGTTGAGGCCGCAATTACAGCAAGTTACCTCCTAGTCAAAGAAGATGATGAGCTGATAGAAGATTATAGAAAATGCTCTTACAAAAATAGGCTTGAAGCACTTGAGGAAGCAGAAACAAAAGAATTCTACTCAACTCCGGCAGGTATTAGGTTACTAGATTCTATCCGTGAAAAAATGGCCGCAGAGGGTTTTGATCAAAACTCATTTGAGCAACAAAAACGCCGTGGATGGAAACTAGAGGGTAAACCTTTCCGGCAAATTTTTGAGCAACTGGAACCAGACGAATTTTATAAACTTATCTACGGCATTCCATCTGAGTCATTACATGGTTCTTGGAATGAATCTCTGGATTTTGATCTTAGCAAAAATGAGGACGGCACATACTCTACATACCCATTTTATCAGCCTGTTGATGTAAGGTTTGTAACTCCAATTTTGCGGCTTACCAATGACCCGTATTTACTGTGGCTGGAACGAATTGACTGCAAAGACGAGCACATCGAAATAATATTCAAGTGGATAGAAAACATTAATAAGCGTCTTTTCATAGCATTTGAAGAAACATATGATTTGCGCTAACAAAAGCATCCACCAGACGGCAAGACGCACGGCGGCGCTGACGCGGCAAGTTTTGGTGGGCCGCTGGTGATGCAGGTCGTTCGGTTCAATCAACCCATAAAGGTGGATCGAAAAACATGGAGTAGAGAGTACATGAACGAATCCGAAGCCAAGAAACTCATTATAGAACGAACCGTCGTGACGCCGCAGAAGGTGGTCTTTGCCAAAGCAATCGTTCTGAGCGCGTGCAAGGAAACCAAATCCTCGGATGACCTCATTGCCGCTGTTCTTGAGGCAAACGGCGTAGCCATGCCCAAGCAGGTTGTGATTCATCCAAGCGTCGACTCAATGCCAGCGTTGGCAGCTGCTGGCGATGCCTTGTCATGGTCGTTGGCAGCAAAGGAGGCTATTTGGTCTCTTATCCATGGGGGCTACCTAATTCCGATGGCTGACGCGGGAGGGTCTGCGCCATCCATTGGATGGACGACTGTCATCCCGGGAAGTGGCGGGCACTCCAGCGGATGGACCTTCGAGGAGCTCACACTCCCGGTTCCTAACCGAGTCCGTCGAGCACCCTCTTCGATTGGTTCAAATGATCAATTCCTTGGAGAGCCAGATTTGTACCTTCATACCCTCGGGATACCAAACATGCACGCTGAAGTGGCATCGGCATTTCGACAAGCAGTGAAGTGCTTTCGACACGAACTTTTTACAGCGGCGCTTACGATGCTCGGGAAGGCTTCTGAAGGTGCATGGCTTGAGTTGGGAGCATCGCTGCTCGCGTATGTCTCAAACGATCAGCAATCAATCTTCAGCAAGCAGCGAACAGTGCTCGAAGACCCGATGATGGGAAAATATCGAAAGATTGAGGCTGTTCTCACAGTGTTCGATCGGCAGGATATCTTCAGTCCACTCACCGTGTTGAGTGGGATCAAGCCGAGGGAACTGCGCACAGTCGCGGTTTGGAGCGATGCCGTTCGCGATTCGCGTAACACCATTCATTTCGGTGTTTCGCCTGCCACACCAAATACTTACGAAAAGGTTGCTGCACTGCTGATAGGTACCGCTCCCAACGTGAGGATTCTTTATCGGATAAAAGAGGCTGCCGATCCTGGCCCCCAGCCCTAAGAAGCCGAACAAGGCTTTTGCAGCGGACCGCAAAAGGCCGCTGCCGCTGAAAAGCGGCGTTATGTGTAAGAGGCTATCATCATGAATAAATTACTTTTCATAGACACCAATATCTATCTCGACTTTTATCGGATTAGAAACGACGTTAAAGGCTCGTTTTTAGAACATATAGAAGCTATTAAAGATAGATTGATAGTTACAGATCAGGTTGAAATGGAGTTTAAGAAAAATCGGCAATCAGCGATTATAGAAGGGATGAGTGAGTTAAAGAAGCCTCAAAAAATTCAAGTGCCCGGAATATTACAAAATGAAGAAGCGGCCGCAGAATTACAAACAAATCAATCAAGAATTGAAGATAACGTAAAAATATTAAGAAGCCATTTGAATGAAATATTTGGCAACCCATTTAGAAACGATAAAGTATACCAAGTATTACGGAACCTATTTAACAAGAGGCAAGATATAGACCTCTATAGGGGGCATTCAGAACGCTATTCTTTACAAGAATTAGCCGAAAAACGTTTTATGCTTGGATATCCTCCAAGAAAAAAGAAGGATACAAGTATGGGTGACTCAATAAATTGGGAGTGGTTGGTTTATATCGCAGAAAAGAAAAAAGAAAGCATATGGATTGTTTCAAGAGATGGAGATTACGGCGCGAGTCACAATAACAAGGGGTATCTAAATGATTGGCTAGGAGAAGAATTTAAGGCGCGTTCAAACACTCATCAAGAAATAGTATTATGCCCCACGTTATCAGTGGCACTTAAAGAATTTAATATAACGGTTACCGTAGAGGAAGAGGCGGAAGAACAACGAATTATAGAAGAGAAAGAGGCAGCAGCCAGTTCATTCACTGTAACAGACTCAGTTTCATTGACGCTAGTTCGCATTTGCCGAGAATGCGGTTCTAAGTTCGTAGTTCAGAAAAATGAGACAATTTGTCCAAAGTGCGCAAAGTCATAAATACACATAACCATTGAATTCACTTGACCTTTATTCCGCTGTCGCTCCATAAAGGGGAGTGGGGGAGTGGGGGACGTCCATCACTAAGTAAACAATTTGACATGATAAAAAGCCGTCAAAAATCGGGTGCATCCGCTGTTTCTGACGGATATAGTAAGACATGGCATATAACCTTCATGATTGCAGTGAAAGGTCATTTGTCAGAAGCAAAAGCAGCGAATATTCAGTTTATAGAGTTGTTTTTTCCCTT
>Ga0222666_1000450_pt1 | contig 22952 bp, 23 predicted proteins | sample AntAcemetagen655_FD_181710 | JGI IMG/M metagenome (GOLD analysis project Ga0222666, IMG submission 181710) | Saline water microbial communities from Ace Lake, Antarctica - #655 | ecosystem: Environmental > Aquatic > Non-marine Saline and Alkaline > Saline | place: Antarctica: Ace Lake...
CGCTTCGGTGATGACTGGCCCGGACGGATACCGGCCCAGTTAGTAGCCCATGCCCTCTATTACTTTACACGGGAAGGAGACCTTGTCTTCGATCCCATGGCAGGCGGCGGCGTTGTACCGGATACCTGTCTCGCTTTTCAACGAAAATGCTGGTCCTTTGACATAGTGGACCGTCCTGAAACACGGCCTGAAATCGAACCATTTCAGTGGAATCCAAAAGACCTTCAATGGCCGGTAAAGGGAAAAGAGAAACCGGACCTGATCTTTCTTGATCCTCCCTATTTCAAAAAAATGGCGGACCAATACGTCAAAGAGAGTATTTCAGGCCTTTCCCGTAAAGAATATCTGAGCTTTTTCCTCAAGTTTTTCTCCCTCGCAAAAGAGAATTCAAAGGCCAATACGCGCATCGCCTTTCTCAATGCGGACTGGCGAGACTTTCAGGGCGTATCCGCGCTGGAGGAGAATCCAGCACGAAGTATCTGCATTGATGATTATATGGGCCTCTTGAAGCGTGCCGGCTGGGAAATCACCCACATCATCGACGCTCCCCTGTCCACCCAGCGATTTCAGCCGAGGATGGTGAGCCGGATGCAGAAAAACCGAACTCTTGGGGTCGTTCGCCGTTCACTGATTATGGGAAGAAAGAAATAGGGGGCACCTTGATCCCGCCTAAAACTCTTGACGAAACCAATCTGACCAAGTAGAAATACAGTGTAAATCAAAGAGATTTATCTTTTTTTGAGCTTTTTTTGGTGAATGGTGTCTAATAAAGCAGATGAGGATTTATGGAATGAGGAAAGATTGGTCGCTCTTCTCAAGGAGGGACATGAGGGTGCATTTCGTGTTCTTGTTCGCGAGTATCAGGAGAAGCTTTTCAATATTGCGTGCGGAATTACCTCGGACAGAGAAGAAAGCTTAGATATTGTTCAGGAAGTTTTCTTGAAAGTGTACCGGCACATCAATACTTTTGGCGAAAGATCAAAACTCTCTACCTGGCTCTACCGCATTACAGTCAACGAATGCTTAAACTGGCATAAGAGATGGAAACGAAGATTCAGACAGCAGCATCAACCCCTTGAGATGGATGAAGGCGGCTATCTTTCCGAGTTAGGAACGGATGATTTCGCTCCTGACACTCTTTATCAGGAAAAAGAGTTTGAAAAGGCATTCCAGGAAGCCCTGAAGGGTCTGGGAAAGAATGCAAGGACCGTTTTCGTACTCAAAGAGGTGGAAGGTCTTTCGTATGACGAGATATCCGGAATACTGAAGATAAAGAGGGGTACAGTTAGCTCCAGGCTCTGTTATGCCCGGAAAAATTTGAAAAAATCATTGGAAAAGTACCTCGATAAGGATCAAAGTAAATGAAAAAGGCTCATCATGAATGCGATGAAGAGTTGATTGGCCGTTACCTTGACGGAGAACTCAGCCGAAAAGAACATGACCGCATCAGCAGGCATCTAAAAGACTGCTCTTCCTGCCAAAAGATACTCCAGGACAATCAGGCCATCTCCACTGTCTTTAGAGACAATTTGGAAAGAGAGGTCTCACAGACCGATTTCAGCGTTCTCGAAACAAGGGCCCTGGATCAGATCCGGCAAAAAGAGAATCCATGGTGGGAACGTATTACCAAACTGTTTTTCTCCAACAAGCTCCTTATCCCGGCGACAGCCCTGGCTGCACTGATTCTCTTTTTTGCCATTACGAGGTCTCCCACAACAATATCCGGCCCCAGCGCCATAGTAGAAGCATTTTCCGGCGAGGTCTCATCCGTTATGATTATCGAGACGCCGAAATCACACCAGACTATCATTTGGTATAAGGAGACCTCTTGAGTCAGAGGTAAAGGGTATGGGTATAAAAAAGATCCTATTGCTGTTATTGACTACTACCCTGCTTGCCTGGCCGACAGGCGGGATGTGGGCTGGTGAACCTGCCGTAAAGATAGTTGTCAAGACCGTCCTTGCCTCTCAAGACTCCACATCAGTAGACCCCCGCATTTCCGCACTGACACGGAAACTCCAGTCCGTTTTTCGTTACTCCTCATACCGGCTTATCAGCGAAGAAACCATGCATTTGCGTATCGGCGAGACCGGAACGGTTTCGCTTCCCGGAGATAGAAGGTTGAAGATCACGCCCGTGCGGATAACTGGAAACAGGGCGGAGCTTCAACTCCTCATCTTCAAAAAGAAACGCCAGATCATAAAGACCAGGATACAGGTCCTCAATCACGGCAGTATTACTGTGGGCGGGCCTGAGCACAAGGGAGGATTTCTCCTGTTCGACATCTTCAACTCGTTCTGACGGCCTGAAGGCTGAAATCTGATCCACAGATTACGCAGATTACACGGATTACTCTAATTGCTTGAGGTGACACTTTTCTTTTTTATAACTTGCTGATATCACTACCTTTCAGCTTCAATTTTTGTGGATGTTGCGCCTTTTTGCGGCTTTATCAAATTTGATCTCAAAAAAAATTGAGCTTTTTCAAAAAAGCGGTGTCTAATATCTTAAAGGGCAAAAGCGGTTGCCAAGGCACTCAAAAACCAGAGTTCGCTTCATAAACCGCTTTTTGCCGCAATCCATTTCCATAAAGGAGGGTAATAGACATGAAAAAGCTGATTTCAATTCTGTGTTTTGGTTTGTTTTTTGTGGGGGGCGCCGTTTTGGCCAAGGAGGTGATGATAAACCCGATCACCCCGGACATCAGGGACAAGTTGAGAGAATCAACCGACCTCGTCAGCAAAGTGGAAGACAGCATGGCGCCAAAGGTCAATGATCTGGAAAAGATATATAAGACCTACAGCGAAACCTGCAAAGGGAACGAGAATGACAGGGGCTGTGTGGAGATGCAGAATCAGATCGGAGAGAAATACAAAGAGGTCTTGTCTGCTATGGAGAGCGAGCTGCCGCGAGTCAGGCGCGCCATATCGTCCACTGCCCGGAACCTGGGCCAGTCCATAAAGGCAAAAACACGAAAAAAGGACCTCAGAGAGCTTTTTGCAGAGGTCTCCAAGAAGGGGACACTGCCTAAGATCAGGGGTCCGTTGAGCAAGAAGCTGTCGGAGCTGCTAAAGGCCATGGGACGACCGAGCACCAATGTTTCCATCCTTGAACTCAGTTTAAGGACCCAGGCAGACCTGATTTCCGCAAACGAAATACTTGAATATCTCGAGGCAGAGGTAAGCCGCCAGGTCGTCATGATTGATATGACGAAGGGATTCGGCGCTTTCAGCCCGGAGATGGGTGCCGTTATGAAAGGTGTGTCTGAACTCTTTGGCTATGATGTGGATTTTGGTGATATCGACGAAGAGACTGATCCAAAAACCGATGACTGGCGCAGCTAAGCCTGCATGAAAAGGAGGACGAAATGAAAACGAGACTGTTTTTGATTATCTGTGGTATTTTGTTGTGCGTCGCATGCGCTAAGAAACCATTCGTTGTATCCACCCCGCCTGCGGACCCATGTCCCATGCCTGCCGGGTATCAGATGGGACCCGCTATTGAAGTGGCGGAAAAAACCTTAAACACCTGCCCCGGAAAACTGGACCAGGTCTTTATTGCCCTGATAGATATAGGGAAACATAGTCCTGAGAAAGAAAATGCTGCCCTTATACAGGAGATGCTAAAGGGGTTCATCAAAGAAAACAAGATTTCCGAAACCTATACAAAGGTGCTCTATCAGAAATATTTTTCCCCTAATTTCGTCACAATCCCTGACCTGAAGGTTTACAGCTTGGCGGGAGAGGTGATCGCGATTAAAAGGGTCTTGAAAGAGGAACTGGCCTGTAAAAGGATAGGTCTGGTTGAGTGCTGCAATGACAAGGAATCGTATAAGCATGCAGAAGGGCAATATTCCCGGGCAGTAGGCTTTATGGAAAACCTCGCCTATAATGATGAGTACCTCAAGACGCTGAGATAGGGTAGAGAGGAAGAAGAGATGCGCCGGACAAGGATAGTGAGGTCAGGGGGGATCATACTGCTGGTTGCTTTTTTGACCATTGTGTTGAGCGCATTCTTGTTGCTCGCATTGAACCAGACCGGGATCATAGCATTTACAGGAGGCGGGTGGCTGATCAATTCCTACAGCACAATCGCGGGATACCTCGGCTATTCCGTCCTCTTTTTTGTCCCTGTCCTCTTTGGGTATTTTCTCTTTTTTGCGTTTCTGAAGACGAGCCTTTCCCGGTTTCAGTCAGATCCCGGGGAGTTAGACAACGTCCGCTTCTACAGTGGCGGGTTGGAGATGTTTATTACTCTTTTCTTCGGAATTGGGGTTCTTTTTACGGCCTGGGGGCTTCAAAATGCCCTTGTTAGCGCAATTGGAGGAGTGACCAAAACGGAAGCCGGCCGGCTGGGCGCATGGGGGATTTTACAAAGGCTGGTGGATAATGGCATACTGATCGCATTGTGGACAACCATAGTAGGCGGTGTGGGAGGTTATCTGATGCGGTTAGCCAAGCATTTCTTTCTCGGCAGGGAGTTGATCCGTTTTTCAAGCCAGCGGATGGAGCAGGATAAAATGAGGCTTTTTGAAAGCTTTGAGTCCATAAATCTCCATTTAGAACGGATAGAAGAGCATATGCCCAGAAACCCTGAACCTGTGAACCATTAAGGAAAATCTATGTTCTGGCAAGAAACAGACATAATGGAAGGTGATTATGGCGGGGCTGAAAACGATACCCTCCAGACCGATATCTTCCGCTTCCTCGCTATCATCGGATTCTGCTTGATGGCTGTCTTCGCCCTGGTTCAGGCTATTCCGGTTACAGCCACGAAAACAGACCCTGTCATAGAAGATATCGATCGCAATGCAAAGGCGCAGGCCAGGGAACTTGAGTATCTCAGGTCAGAGAACAGAAGGCTCAACAAAGAACTGAACCGGTTGATACAACATGAGGGGATTACCCAGTCCCGTGAGAAAGAGCTTGACAGGGCCAGAAAGGAACTCAGCAGGCAGAGAGAGCTGATAGTCAGTCTGACGGACGAGAAGATAACACAGAGAAACGGCCTGATTGAGTACAAAAGGCTCCTGTCCAAGAGAGAGAAAGAGATCAGGGTCTTGAAAAGGGCAAAAAAACGTGTAGAGCTGATCATGCGGGAGGCCGTTAAAAAGATCAGCGATCTAACCAAGGAAAAAATGGCTCCGGGATCGGTGCAACCACTCCCTGCCGAGCAAAAAGGTCTTTATGTTGCATTTGAGTCTGACCAGGTCTTTCTAAACCTTTTACGCGCAGAGAGGATTTCCCTCTTCATTAATATCTCAGGTATGAAACCGGGTTTCAGGGTAATAACAAAAGGCAACAGGATAGATTTTGTGTCGGAGAGGGCGGAAATGGGGCTTGATCTCTGGGAACTCAAAGAGAATTTGGTGCCTACGGAGATACTCGAAGCATTTAAGTCATGGACAACCCTCTCATCAAGAGAAAAGATACTGACAGTGGGTCTGACACCCGGGATATCCCGGCAGATAAGGGGCAGGAAGGTCTCTACAGGCCGGTTTATTATCAGGGAGGGCGGCGCTGTTTCGTATAGCCCTGAATTGTAGGATAGGGTCTTACGCACTATCGACCACTTGGAGGTCCCTGTAATTTGCACCTTTCTTTTTTTATCTCACAGAGCCCACAGAGCTCGCAGAGTTTTTTGCTTTTCTCTGTGCTCTCTGTGAACTCTGTGAGAGATTTAATGGTTGAATAAATGATGCATCCAAAATCATATTTTTTATTGTTGCTGATTTTATGCGCAGGCTTCGCAATACCCTTAGTTGATGAGGGGGTCTCCTTAGCGCGGCTTAAAGATCCCGGTGTCAGCGAGAAGGTGATCATACAGGCCTGGAAAGATTTTCGCCTGAAGACTGAAGAGGCTGCGGTTAAGGGTGAATATCCCTACATGGGATGTTTTGAAGAGGCATCCAGGAAATACAATATCCCGTTAGCCCTCCTGTTGGCCGTGGCCAGGGGAGAATCCAATTTCGATCCGGGAGCCAGGAGCAATAAAGGGTGCCTCGGAATCATGCAGATACAGTGGCCTGGTACGGCAGGGGATCTCGGCATTACACGAAAGTCGGACCTCTTAGACCCGTGCATAAATATCGATGCAGGGGCCAAGTATCTTTCGTGGCTTCTGGAAAGGTTCAGGGGTGATCTATACCTTGCTGTTGCAGGCTACAACTACGGCCCCAATGCCGTCAGCCCCGGAAAGGTCCCGGACGGGGCCAGGTGGTACGCGGCCTATATTCACAGGCACCTTCAAGCGGTTCTCTCCAGCCCTTTTCAAAAGACGGGCAGGGTTCTGATACTCGAATTTACCTTTTACAGGTCAGCCTCCGATTTTGCGGCCTATCTGAAAAAAGCCGGAGGAGGCCTGCCAGTGGAGATTTTTAAAAGTCGAAAATACACCTATGACGTTTATCTCACTTATAAAACAGAAGTAGAAAGAAATCAGTTTCTACAACGTATGACGGACAAGACCGGCATTAAACCCCTGATCGGAGGATAGTTATGCAGAGAAATATTGTTATTGGACTGGCCCTGATTGTTGCGATGACCGGGTTTTTCGGCTGCGCCGGTCAGGAATTGGCCAGACCGGATAGACCAAGGCCCGTGTATCTGGATACCTGGCTCGCAAACAAAGGGCTTGATCAGTTAGTAGAGGTCTTGAGGAGCAACTCCTTTATCAAGGGGAGGCCTTTCACCATTGCAAAGGGAAAGGGGGAAGCGGTTGGAGAGAGTATCAGCAATCAGATTGACCTGCTGACAGAAGGGCTTCGGGAAAGACTGGTCTCGCTGTGCCTGCAATACCCCGAGATCAAGATCGTCAGAAGACATCCCGTATCTGTCCAGGATCGGCCGTACAGGTTGCAGGACCTCAGCTGTGGTGGTTATACAGAGTATGAGGCCCTCCTTGTAATCGATATGATACGGTATGGTCAAATGGATGAGGACTTTGTGGTGATAAACATCAAGGCCATTGACCTGAAGACCGGCAACTGGGTGCCCGGGCTTTCGCTGCACAGAGAGGTTTCCCTCACACCGGAGCAGGGCAGAGACCTCAATACCGTTCATCCCGATGAATATCTGCAAGGCACCAAATATGTCCCCTTCCTCCAATCAGAGGGCGCTGAGATGGCCGCCTACCTCGCCAAAAACCTGAGCTGTATTTTCAGAGAGGCCGCGAGTGACAGAGAGATAAAGATCTTTGTGGATGCGTCACGGGTAAAAAGGAGAAATAATCACATCGTCTGGTTCCTGAAAAAGCAACTCCAGTTCTGTAACGAAATACAACTTGTTAATGTTAGAGAAAAGGCAGACTGGGTACTTATGGCAGAGGCAAAGGGGACAGGCGTAGGGAGCGGGATCGGGCAGTTCTGGATCGATGTTTATGAGCGAAAAGGAGGGGATCTGATCAAGGGACTTGCCACCTATGCATGTTTTGTGCTCGGGCCGGAAAAGCAGAGCTCTATCATCGGAAAATGGGAGATCGTCAGACTTCCCTCAAGATCAAAAGAGGGCCTTATGGAAATCGAGGCCCGGTCGGAAGGCGGTTTCGCTGGCAATCTCTTTGATATCGGCGGGACAGTGCTTCGCAAGCGGGGGATATTTATAACTCTGAGCGGCAGTAATATTGACTGGTCATACTATGATGACCAAAAACAAAGAAGTGTCATGACCAAGGGGCTTATTATCGGCAATGGAGACAGAATCGCCGTCAAGGTCACGACTTTCCCGGCTACAGAAAGACCCTATGAACAGGAATTGGCCCTGATTAATTAGTAACTTCTCAATAAGTTCGGGTAAGTGCTTTGGTAGGCCATATTTCTGGATTCCCGCTTTCGCGGGAATGACGGGCACTTATCTCATTTTGTCATTCCCGCGAAAGCGGGAATCCAGTTCATTCGCCGGAACTTATTGAGAAGTTACATTAATTCGCCATAACCACTTTAAATCTTTGCGTCTTTGCGCCTTTGTTTACCCCGTAGGTTCGGGAAATCGTACTGGGGCGCGAGGCTTCTTTGGTCCCGGCTTGTCCGGGTTAGTCAAGGAGGAACAAGATCATGTCTCAAGACGGATTCATATTAAGGAATGTCCTGTATGGGATGTTTCTCGGCCTGGCAATTATCGCGGGGTGGCTTTATTATCCCCACATCCAGGCGGTGTTTCATTCTGCGGTCCCCGAAGTGGCAGACCACCTGACTGCAATGAAGGATAAGATAGAGAAAGTGAGGCTTCTTATTCCGAACCCGGCCTCTGACAAAAAGGAGACTGTTTCTACCCGGGATGTGCCTGCCACAGATACTGAAGCGCCGGCCCCGGCAAAACAAATGGTGCAAGATATTTCTAAGACCCAGCCTCGTGAGAAACAGACCATGTATCCCTTCTGGCGATTTGACGAACGTAGAACCGCAGAGGATTTCATGGCTAAAACCCAAAAGCGAACGGGCGTGGATTTGACCTTAGGCCAGGAGGGCTACAGATATGTGATCTACATCCCTGCCGCAAGCGAAGAGGAAATGCGGCAAAAGGCAGAGCTGATCAAGCGAGAGACCGGGATCATCGGGCTGAAAGATGGGGGCCTGTGATCATGAAAAGCAGCAAAACAGGATATAATCGTGCAATCATGCAGGGAACCATGCTCTTGCTTCTGATCTTTCTGTTCGGTCTGTTATCGGCCTGTGCCCAGCCCCACAGGGTGCGGATAAAACCATCCGTGCCTCTTCCTGAGGTGAAAGAGAGGACAAAAGGGCCATCGCCGGCCGCAGTAGACCGGCAATCCATAGCCCAAAGCGAGCGTCTGACAGATCGCCTCACCGATTTTCAGCTCCAAATCCTTACGGAAAAACACGGAATCTGTCCCGGACCGGACGGGAAGGATATGATCTTTTTGGGAAGGGGCGCCAGGCTTCAACTAATCCTCGGATTTTCACAGACTCCCTCAGCAGATATCAGGGCCGGTGATCTTGTCGCCCGCATCGCAGATCTCTCTTTCCCATTTGCCCGGAGAACATCTGAAAAGAACTTCATGACCGACATTATTAACTTAGGTTCATTGAAACACGGGCTCAATACCGGTCCCTCTGGAATTTCCATATTTTATAAAGACAGAGATAAAGAGATCCTCTTAGGCGCAAAAGGGATGTTGGCCATTGATACCAGTCCCCCGCCAAAACCTCTCAGCCTCTACGTGACAGATACGGGACCTGATTATTTTTCTCTGACATGGGAAAACGGAAGGGGAGAGATCAAGGAGTATTCGGTACAGAAATGGGATTCCGGTCAATGGCGCACGTTCCGCTCCGGCTTTAGCTCACCCCCTGTGCGCATAGATTCAAAGCCTGCGGGACGTGTCCGAGTCATGGCCATAGATTGCGCCCTCAACAGGGCATTTTCAGAGGAGGTGGCTCTTGACAGTACCCGGGCCGGCAATAAAGCAAAGGTCTTTAAGGCACAAAAAAGGGATGGCATAATGGTGGATGCAAACGGGCCCGGTTCCGACATCATGGCCGGATATTTCAAGCGGCAGTCATCCGGCCGCGGCCTTACCATCTACGAGCAGAAAGGCGCCCCGGCCATTGGGCCCGCCTACCGCCTGAAGATAGACGTGGACCCGGGAAAGCCTCAGCGATTGAATGTCTATGGCGTCTATTGCTGGTATGTCAAGGCAACCATGAAACTCTCGACAAAATCCATGGGCAAAGATATTATCCTGCATCTCAGAGACGTCCCGGATATCGACATCAGGATATATGGAAGAAGCCTGGACCAGGCCGTCCGGGGACAGGGGCCAAATTCCTTTCCTGAAAAGATAGCCAGGCCCTTCATAAAGGAATTCATGCGCGAGCTGGATCAGTTTTTAGTTCCATAATAAGTCAGCGGTCGGAGGTCAGTGGTCAGATATCGGAGGCGCGGAACTATGGGAAGAATGAACAAGATGAAGTATTTAGCCTTGGTTCTAACTTAGGCCATTAAATCTGTTACAGAGTCTACTGGGTGTATAGAGAAAAGCAAAAAAACTCTGTGATCTCTGTGGGCTCTGTGAGAGAAAAAAGGAAGGTAGTTCCTATGAAAACACGAAACAAAATGATTTTACAAGATATCTTGCTTGCGCTGATCCTGATTTCCTCCGGTTGCGCGACCAAAATCAAGACCACCATGCTCGCGCCGGCCAAGTCCCATGAGGCATCTACTCTGAAGCGTATCGCTGTCTTGCCGTTTTCAGGTCGAGGAGCCCGCAATTTCAATGCCGACATAGAGGCCTTGCTCGTGAAGATCCGGGTCAAAGGCAAACCCTATTTCAGCGTGGTTGAACGGTCTGCCATGCGGAAGATTTTGCGGGAGCAGGCTTTTCATTTAAGCGGCGCTGTTGACCAGAAAACCGCGGTCAAAATTGGCAGATTGGTGGGAGCGGAAGGGGTCATCCTCGGGACCGTCACCCTGAGCACCACTGAAAACAAGCGTTACTCGGAAAGACGGTCAAAGTGTGTTTCAAAAGACAAGGATGGAAAATGTAAAAAGCGGCGTCAGTACACAGTGAGCTGCACTCAGCGGGACGCTTGGTTTTCCTTTATTCCCAAGGTGGTCAGCGTGACCACGGGTGAGATTGTGGCTTCCGAGACCCTTACAGGGCACACGAGCGACAGGGGTTGTCGGGACTCCGGCCAACCCATCAGGGGAAAGGGAGAGATGCTTGCCGTGGCCAAAAAAGAGGCCCTTTCAAAATTTCGGCTCATGATGGCGCCCTACCATGTGCGCATGGAGATCGTGCTTCTCGATGATGATGATTCAGATCCGCCTGACGCGGCAGAGGACAGGATCGAACGCGGCATCGAGTGGGCCAAGGCGGGCAGGATGGACAGGGCGTGTGAACTCTGGCATGAGGCCTGCGATATTCACCCGCAGGGATATGCTATTCATTATCTTTTGGGTGTGTGCGCGGAGATATCGGGGGATTTGGACAAGGCCTTGGAATGCTATCAAAAAGCGGATAGGATGACGGGCGAGCCCGTGGAAGAGATAAATCAGGCTCTTGGGAGGATCAGGGTCAGGATAGGGAAGGAGAAGAGGCTTGAGCAGCAGCTTCAGAGGTGAAGAGTGATCAATCCAGGCAGGGTGATTGAAGGTGGGCCGAACGAGACGTAATTTTCAGGGGTATGGCAGATTAAAAGCCTAACAAGGAAAATTTAGCATTATAAAATGGAGGAGATGACATGTGTAGAAGATTATTTGCTTTTATTGTTGTTACTTTATTTATTGTTCTTTGTCTTAATCTTAGCAACTTTGCGCATGCTGGTGGTATATCCTACCAGTTCCCATATGAAAAAGTGAAAAAGTATCTTTTAAGTATAAAATATGTGAGATCTTCTAAAGATTTTAATGGCTATTATGATGATGGCAAGGGAAATGTTACTGTTTATTGTTCGGCTCTATATTCTGGTGAAAAGAAGGTAACCTTTGCTGCTGAAAGGTACAGTTTTATTCTTCTCAAAACCGATAACGGTTTCAAATGGCTATTTTTAAGCAATAGCAAGAGGCATAGAACTTTCATCGAATAACGCATTGGAAGGACAAATGGGTTCGGGCCAAGCTACTGGCGGCGAATTGGGTCGGGCCACGCTAACTATTTGGATATATTGACGAACATTCTAAAATATGCCGCTATTTGGTCCCTATATTGCACTTTTTAGGGGTAAAACGAGCATTATTCACGGGAATCAATGGCGAGAGCGAGAAGACACTATATACCCGGACAGGGGGTGGGGTCGGACCACGCTAACTCTTGGGAGGATCAGGGTCAGGATAAGAAAGGAGAAGAGGCTTGAGCAGCAGCTTAAGAGGTGAAAAGTAATCGGCAGCATATCGGTTAATATTATGCACCGAAAGGGTGCTTGGTAATGTTAAAAGTGTTGACTGAAGAGGTGATGCCTATGACCTGAAGGAATCATAAACAATTAGGAGAGGCTAAATGGCTAATGTAGCTTATGCTTAATGGATATTGTCATAAATACAAAACACAAATTAACTTGAAGGAAAAGCGAATTTTCCAGAACTATGATGTTAAAGAAAGGGGTATAAATGATGAAAAAGATGTCCACATTATGTTTCGGTGTGTTGGTATCAATATCTCTATTGGTTTCAATACCTGCTTTTGGTGAAGATGCTGTTAATGTAGAACACAAGTGTCCGGTAATAATTAAAGTATATGGAGCACCTGTTGGTATTTTTTCCATCGAGAAGCCGTATACAAGAGAAGAAGAGTGTACAATCAAATTCAGTATTTTCGCAACGAGTTCAGCAGTCACTAATAAAGGAGAAACGCTTAGAATAAAAGTCATTGGGGATAAGGATATTATTGTGCGGTGTAATGGAAAAAATGGAATCACAATTAACAGAGAGTAAAACATATATCTGAAGTTTCATGCCTATCCGGATGTTGCACACATCTCGCTTTTCTGTTATGAGTCAGCGAGGAGGTGTTCAGCATGGGAAAAAGTTTACCGAAATCTCTACCAGATTTCCAGCGAATTTTCCCAAACGAGGAAGCATGCTATACTTATCTCTATGAAGCTCGTTTTCCAAATGGTTTGATCTGTCCATACTGTAACTGGTCAGGGGGGGGGTGCGTACCGTTTTCAAAACCGGCCGGACATGTTGCGTTGCAAGCGTTGCAGGCGTGACACTCGGATGACTGCTGGTACCATTATGCAAAAAAGCAAGGTGCCACTCTATACCTGGTTCTGGGGTGCTTTCCTTGTTACATCGCTGACTCCAGGGATGTCGGCACTCCAATTTCAGAAGATGCTCGGGATAAATCTGTACGAAACAGCTTTCAACATGCTGCACAAGCTTCGTACCGCAATGGTCCGACCAGGACGTGATGCAATTGGTGGAGAATGGCCAGTTGAAGTAGATGAAACGTATGTGGGCGGCGCAACACAAGGAGAAGGAAGTGGGGATCACCACAAAACTCTTGTTGGCGGTGTTGTTGAAGTACGTCCGAGTAAAAAGGCACCCGGTCCCGATCCTAATTTGCCAACTGGCCAGCGTCCGCAGCATCGTGGAGGACATGGGCGAGGCATCATTGCAGGCAGGTTACGGCTCCAGATTCTCCCAAATCGCAAGCAGGAGACCCTGGAACCTTTTGTCCAGAAAAACGTGAAACCTGGAACTGACGTGCAAACCGACGGGTGGGGCCGTTACGAAAACTTGGGAAAACTGGGTTACAGACACAAGGCAGTACTGATAAAAGGTGACCACGCCGAGGCAGATCAGCACCTGCCAATGATTCACATTGTCTTTGGGAACTTGGATGCATGGCTACTCGGTACTCACCATAGGGTTAGCCCCAAACATTTACAGGGATATCTCAATGAGTTCGTGTTCCGATTCAATCGGCGATTCTGACCATTAGTGGCCTTCGATAGTGTGCTGAAAATCGCCGCCCGGACAAAGCCACCAACTTACGAGCTCCTATACAAGGGTACATACGTCAATCCTGAACATGAACTCTCGGACTGATGGCGGTGTGTGCAACATCCGGATAGGCATGGGTCTTTATTTGTGGGTCTTGTAATGCTGAGGGTTTAAAAACAACCAAAAAGGGGAATAAAATGAAAATCGGTTTTATATCGGAGCATTACCCCCCCACAGCCGGTGGCGTGGCAACTTCAACGCAAAGAGTGGCAAGAGAGATAGCAAAACAAGGATTTGAAGTCTATGTTGTTTGTTTTGACGCTACACAGCCAATCGAATCTGAAGATTTTATTATAGAAGAACATGACAGCAATGTTAAAATATTTCGTGTTGGACCATTTTTTCTTAAGCAAACGTCCATAGATATTGCTTCCCTGCCAGAAAAAATAAAAGCAACATTTAGGAGACGTGCATATAATCAAATGATTTCAATTTTGAAAGAAATAAATATAGATGTTATATTATCATTTTATCTTCTAAATGCGGGCTATTTAGCCTTATTCGCATCAAGGGAACTTAGCATACCTTTTATAGCAGGTGTACGAGGTAACGATATAGGAAGAAACATTTTTCATACACAACGTTTCGGTGTTATTCAAAGTGTAATTCACGGAGCTGATAAAATCGTGTGCGTTAATGAGCATTTAAAACGGAGGATGCTTGTAGCATTTCCAGAAGCAATAAGTAAAACATCAATCATCCCAAACAGCATAATGCCTTTCAATTTGCCAGATAAAATCATTTCAAAATCAAAAATATTGAAAGCGACTGGTTGGAATGAAGATGATTTGATTGTTGTTTTCTCAGGTAGTTTAAGAGAGAAAAAAGGGGTTGTGCCATTAATCCATGCGTTGAGGATTTGTGGTTATAATCACTCGATAAAACTATTAGTTGTTGGACCAAATATTGGAAATGTTGAAAAAAAAATGTGCGGTAAACTTTGGGATCAGCTAAAAGCTGATAATAAAATTTATACTACCGGTCAAATACCGCGTAAAGATGTTTGTAAGTGGGTAATCGGAGGGGCTGTAATAGTAATGCCAAGCTTAGACGATGGAATGGCAAACGGATTATTAGAAGGAATGCTTATGGGGTTGTGTCCAATTGTATCAGATATCTTTTCAGACATAATAGAACATAACTATAGTGGTATTATTGTGTCGTGTAACAATGCTGAAAGTATTTCTGATGCCTTTATCGCCATTTCACGAAACAAGAACAAAGCTAAAGCACTTGGGAAATCTGCTCAAACTGTTATACATCAACATCACAATCCAAAAGACGAGGCTTCAAAATATATTAACCTTTTCAAGGGTCTTTTAAATAATGAATAAACTTCCAAGAATTCCGCTATACAAACCACCAATAATCCGAGAGGCACAGGATGCTTTAGATAGGTGCTTCAATTCTGGTTGGTGGGGCTATGGTCCCGAATGCAAAAAGCTCGAAAAAAGATTTACTCAAAAAAAAGGTGGGTGGGCATTATCAACTTCATCTTGTACTTCCGCATTATATATTGTTGCAAAAATGTTATACCAATCGCGACAGGATGAAGTAATCGTACCTGCAATTACCTGGATAAGCACTGCAATTGCTTTTCAAATGGCTGGGTTTACAATTAAGTTAGCTGATGTAAATAAAACCAGTCTTTTGGTAGATATCGATAGCATTAAACAAGTTGTTACGAAAAATACGAAAGCAATCGTTATTGTTCATTTATATGGGCAAAAATGCAATACAAATGCAATACGTAAATTTTGCGACAATAATAGCATTTCTATGATTGAGGACTGTGCACACAGGATAGATTTAGAAGAAACTTCCTTAGCGGATTTTTGCTGTTATAGTTTTAATACGGTTAAAGAAATTCCATGTGGCGAAGGCGGTTTGATTTGGGGAAAATACTCAGAAAATGAAGAAACAGCAAGACATATTTCATACTTAGGAATGAAAGTTAATACATTCGAAAGGAGTGCGAACAATATCCACAGAGATTTAGTTTTTAGCAATACTCTTGGAGTAAAAATGCAATTGCATGATTTAGGAGCTAGTTTAGCCAATGCCATGTTCAGTTTTCAGAATAAAGCTAAGAACAAACGTAAAATAATATTTCAAATTTACGAAGAACATTTAAAAAATATTCCTGGAATCACATTAATTAAAAGGAAGGACAACGATTCATTTTTAATGTTTGTGATTGTATTGAGTGGAATGCAACGAAGCAAATTTAGGGATAGCTTGGCTAGAGGAGGGATAGCAACAAGTATACATTACCCTTCACTTTCATCACATCCTTTGATTTTTAATGCAAACACTCCAATTTCAGATAAAATATCTCAAAAAATTATAACCTTGCCTTGTTACGTTGATTTAGCGATGAAAGATCAACTATACATTATCCAATCCATTCGAGAAAATATGAAATGAATATTTATCCAATTAAAATTACTGGAACATTATGCGAGGGCAAAATGGTGTCAATCGGTTGGCCGAACTCAACGGAATTTGACAAAATCACTAACCTTAGAAACAAACCAAATGTTCGAAAACATTTCTTAGACAATCGAGTATTAGATACTTTGCAAAATCGAAAATGGCTTGATTCTGGAATGAAAAGGCCAAAGGAAGCATTACTTTCAATTAGATTTAAAGCTAATGGTTGTTTCTTAGGAACCATTGGCTGGTCTGACTGGGACGTTGACATGAAGACTGCGTGGTTTGGAAGATTAATGATTGATCATGACATGATGAATGACATCAAGCCGCTATTGCCTAAACAGTATATAGGGATAGCAATTGACGCAAGTATGGCACTTAGAGACTTTGCTATGACTAAAATGGAAATAGGTTTCCTTCGAACTTATTTGTTTATAAATAATACACGCGCTATGAAAGTTAATGCTATTATTGGGTTGGAAGTGATCGGTAAAGCTACTCGACAACTGATTGACGGGACAACTGTTGATACTATAGAAATGTTACTAACAAAAGCCATGTGGCAAAATAACAATCAACAAGTACAGCGCGGATAACATTATGCTACAAGTGGTCGAATGTATTTAATACGTCTCATTGTTTTTATTATCTTTTGTTTAAAAGTCTTTTGATTATTGTGAAATACTCTTGCACGCATAAATAAAAACAAGGCAAACAGTGCTTAAACAAACCAATATTCCATCTTATAGAGTGGCGTTCTTCACACATACTTTCCTAGAACCAACTCATTATGCCATAGAACAAGTGTTGTCAGGATTAGACGGATACCAATTCCATGTATTTGCAAAACGTTTTATGTCTGAAAAAGTCTTTAACATAAATAATGTTGCAAATAAAACTTTTTATACAAAAGGGGACATTCCAGAACTTGACAAAAGCACCTTTGATTTTGTTCATGCTATTTATGATGGAAAAACAGCTTTGCGTGCAGGCTTTCAAGCAAAGCAAAAGGGCCTTCCTTTTATTCTTAGCTTTCATGGGGGATTTGATACAAATGCTAAAATATTTGACAAAAGATACAGACAGCGAACACAGTTAATCGCACAAGAATCGGATGTCATAACGGTAGTAACCAAATCCGATGTGAGACGTCTAAAACATATTGGAATAACAAAAGATATACAAATTGTATCAGTGCCTATTGATTTTACGATTTTGCCTAAACCAATAAAAAGAGACAAGCATAGATTGATAATTGTCGGTCGTCTCATATCTAAGAAGGGTATTGATCTTGCTATCAAAGCTTTATTATTTCTCCCGAAGGAGTATTATTTGACAATAATTGGGTATGGAGAAAAAGAAGCCGCTCTTATGGAGCTATCAAAACAATTGGATCTTCAAAAAAGAATACAATGGTTAGGATTAATGCCATTAAATAAAATGCTAAATCAGTTAAACAAAAGCAGCATACTATTACAACCGTCAAGAGTTACAAAAGACGGTAATGCAGATGGAACACCCCAAATCATATTATGGGCACAAGCCATGAGAATTCCAACAATTTCAACGAGCACAGGGAGCATACCAGATATAATCAAAAATGGCGAAACAGGAATTCTTATTGAAGCAGAAAATCCAGAGAACACTGCTTCTGCCGTTGTCAAATTATCAAACAAAAAATTGTCTGATCAGATAACATTATGCGCAGAAAAGCAAGTTATTAAAAATCATTCACTATATAATATAATGAAACAATGGAGCAAAATGTACAATAAACTATCTAATTATGGCTCGTATTAGGAAAACAACAACTCTTGAATATGCAAGTAATTATCCTATTGTGCAAGAAGGATTGAATTTTGCATTACAAGTTTTGGGGATTCCAAAAGAAGCTGCAACCCCTTTTAATAAAGGGGGCATGGGCGTTTTATTTCTTGCTAAGTCTAATGGAATAAATAAACTGATCAAAATACCCGCTTATTATACAAGAACACCAGATGAATATTGGCTCTTAAGACATGGAATTAAAAAAGAAGGGAACATATTATCTGAAATAAATTGTCAGTTAATACCTGAATTATTTCATTTGGATTCTAACGGAAAATTTCTTGTAAGGGAATACTTTGAGGGTATCACATTGTCTAAAATTGACAATCACACTGTACAAAAAAACAAGAACCAGCTTATTTTGTCACTTATTAATACTGCAAAAATTGTTTTTAATCATATCCATATTCATTCCAAAGGTAATTTTGTTATTCGAGATTTTAAACCCAAGAATTTAATACTTCCTTCTCCTTTTTCAAAACAAATGCGTCTTATTGATTTGGGCAGTTTAAGGCCAGAACAAAATATGACTTCAAGTTCATTTTCAAAAAATGATAAACTCGGCTCAGGAAAGTGGCTTTATTGGGCTCCAGAACAATTGATTGAAAACAAAAAATATTTAAGTCGAAAAGCTGATTATTTCTCATTTGGAGCAACGGCTTTTCATATTCTAACAGGAAGGCCACCGTATTCAAACTCAATCTCTGACCCAAATTTATTTTTCAATAGGTATTTGTGTGAATATAGTGAAGCGATAAAGAAAACGTACTATTTCTCAAGAAAAATAAATTTGGCTCAGAAAGTTATAGATTTAATTATTCAAAGTCTGCATCCAAAGGTATCTTATCGAGAGTTTAATCCAGAATGATAAAAAGAATTTTCATATTGAGGCATGCTCAAACCCTGTTGAACAAGGAAAACATTTTACAGGGTCAAAGCTATGACGGTAAATTAAGCATTGAGGGAATTAGACAAGCAGATCTATTCTTCGGAGAAAATAAGCATTTATTGTTAGATAAAATATACTTATCAAGTTTACAAAGAAGCTACGATTCAGTCGAAAAGTTTATTACTCGAAAAAATGTTCCTTATGAAAAAATGGCAAATCTCAATGAGGTAAACTGGGGAATATTAGAAGGGAAGCAATTAATCGGGCAAACCCATTATCAATACATTAGCATTATCGAAAAATGGCAAGATGGTAATTTCCAAGAAAAAGTTAGAGATGGCGAAAATCTATTTGAGTTAATTAGTAGAGCTAAAAATGCATTAAATTATATCATGTCAAAAACTAATGAAACCAATACATTAATTGTCACTCATAGTCGTATCTTAAAAATAATTTTATGTTTGCTACTGTATCTTGATTTAAAAAAACAAGACACATTTAGGCATAAAAATATGTGTGTCTATGAACTTAAGTATATTTGTGATGATTCGAAAAGCCTGCTTCCCAAAAAGCCTATTCCTTATCAGAGTAGAAGTTCCCCAATAGAGCCATTTTCAATGAAAAAAATGGAATGGACGACGTGTGAAAGTGCCAGGCTGAACCAGCATAGACCTGGGGATGAAAGAGCCCTACACGAAAAGGAGTACGAGCAGGCAGAGGATAGGGCTACGCTAACAACCTCCAATTATTGACAATACGATGAAAACAAGGCCCTATTTTCGGCCTATATGGTCGTTTTCATAGTCAAAAAAGGGATTATAGCCGGAAAACACCAATCGTAAGAGCGAAAAGACATTATATTCCGGGTCAAATTTAGCATCTGGATGTTTTGAATAAATAATTATTCTTCCATCATAAAGATTCATTTCACCGTTTCAGCTTGGAGCAGAGTATACGTTGGGAAATGAAGTTGGGTTGATGACCGGAACCAAACGTGCTTTTGGTTGAAGATTAACGCTGCAAAAGGAGCTGGATATGAAAAAGAAGGTTTTGTTTATTGTCTTACCCATCGTAATTGTCCTCGCAATTGGCGGCTTCTTGTACTGGAAATTTATATCATCCCCCGAATATTCTCTTGCCAAGATAAATGAGTCCATAGAGAATCATGACATAACAACCTTTGAGAAGTACGTTGATGTTGACGGGATCATCATGAGGTTGATGAGCCAAATACCGGACATAATAGGCGGCAACAAAAAGGCTGCGATGTTTGGTGAAGAAATAAACCAACTCATACTGAGTGTGCTGCAGGGGCCTATTTTAAAAATTGCGAAGGAAAGTGTAAGGACGGTTATAGAACGAGGCCATTTTGACAAGAGCATTACCCAGAAGGACTTAATGGCTGAACTGTTAAAACAGGTTCCAATCGACACCATTAAGATCATTGGGTTAAAAGAGATTCGCAAACAAGGCAAGGTTTGCACAGTTCCGATTCAGATTTATGTCGGGGCATACGAAGGTGAGACCACCCTTGAACTTATGATGAGGAATAAGGGCAATTACTGGCAGGTGGCCGAAATAAGCAATTTACCAAAAGTCATATATGACATCGCCGAATTAAAAAAGACCCTTCCTTACAAGGACAGATACGAGGCTGTGCTTTATATGGCTTATTCGATTGAAGATGCGGATGCTAAGGATTATGCGCTTGCGGGGATAGCAACTGAGATGGTAAAGGCGGGCAAGATTGAAAAAGCAATAGAAGTTGCCGGTTCCATTAAGGATGCGGGTACTAAGTCTCGGGCGCTTGCGGGGATAGCAACTGAGCTGGCAAAGGCGGGTAAGATTGAAAAAGCTGAGGTGTTTTTTTCAGAGGCTATAGAAGTTGCCAACTCGATTAAGGGTGCTAAGGGTTATACGCTTGCGGGGATAGCAACTGAGCTGGCAAAGGCAGGTAAGATTGAAAAAGCAATAGAAATAGCCGGTTCCATTAAGGATGCGGGTATAAAGGCTCATGCGCTTGCGGGGATAGCAACTGAGCTGGCAAAGGCAGGTAAGATTGAAAAAGCAATAGAAATAGCCGGTTCCATTAAGGATGCGGGTACTAAGTCTCGGGCGCTTGCGGGGATAGCAACTGAGCTGGCAAAGGCGGGTAAGATTGAAAAAGCAATAGAAATAGCCGGTTCCATTAAGGATGCGGGTACTAAGTCTCGGGCGCTTTTGTGGATAGCAACTGAGCTGGTAAAGGCAGGTAAGATTGAAAAAGCAATAGAAATAGCCGGTTCCATTAAGGATGCGGGTACTAAGTCTCGGGCGCTTGCGGGGATAGCAACTGAGCTGGCAAAGGCGGGCAAAACTAAAAAAGCTGAGGTGTTTTTTTCAGAGGCTATAGAAGTTGCCGGCTCGATTAAGGATGCGCGTTTTAAGGGTTATACGCTTGCGGGGATAGCAACTGAGCTGGCAAAGGCAGGTAAGATTGAAAAAGCAATAGAAATAGCCGGTTCCATTAAGGATGCGCGTATAAAGGCTTATGCGCTTGCGGGGATAGCAACTGAGCTGGCAAAGGCGGGTAAGATTGAAAAAGCAATAGAAATAGCCGGTTCCATTAAGGATGCGGGTACTAAGTCTCGGGCGCTTGCGGGGATAGCAACTGAGCTGGCAAAGGCGGGTAAGATTGAAAAAACTAAGGTGTTTTTTTCAGAGGCTTTCGAAGTTGCCGGCTCCATTAAGAATGCGCGTTCTAAGGCTTATGTGCTTGCGGGAATGGCAACTACGCTGGCAAGACTCAAAACCAAAGACAAACAGGAGGATGCAGAAATAGCTAATTCGATAATGACGGCGCTTAACCGATAGGGTTTGCGAACGTATTCGTTGACAATCTACGTCCTCCTTAGAAGAGAGGGACGATTCACGGGTACGCCGAAAATCCGAACAATATTACGAGCAAGGGTAACCGTTCACTGTTACTGAATTGAGGAGGATGAAAGATGAACATGAAACATTTTTTGGCAAAAGCATTTACTGTTTATTTGTTCCTGGCAATCGTTGCCCTTTTGCATTGCCCGTTTTCCTTTGCCTATGAGGAGGAGATAAAGGATATTTCCGTAAACATGGCGAAGGACATAGCCGATGCGGGTAAAAAGACGATAGCGGTGGCTGATTTCACCGATCTACAGGGGAATGTGACCGAACTGGGCCGGTTCCTGGCAGAGGAGTTTTCGGTTGCTCTTGCAGGCGCAGGCACACGATTTGAGGTTGTAGACAGAATCCACCTCAAGAGCATTATCAGAGAACACAAACTCTCCGCCACCGGCATGATAGATCCCACTACAGCAAGAAAGTTAGGGAAGATCGCCGGGGTACAGGCCCTCATTACGGGCACGGTTACCCCTTTTGGAGACAACGTAAGGATAACGGTTAAGATCCTGGACACGGAAACGGCAAAGATTATCGGGGCCTCCACCGCAAATATCGCCAAGACAAAAGCTATCGAGGAACTCCTTGCAAGGGGGATAGAGACACGCTCGCCATATCAGCAACCCACATCGTCACAATACATTCCCCCGGCAGGAACCAAGATGTCCAAGAAAGTTGGTCCTTTTATAATTACAATGAAAAAGATAATGATTTCAAAAGGTCAGGTGATAGTAGTGCTTGGCGTTCTCAATGGGTCTGATAAAGGATTTAAAATGGGTAGACAGGACCCTAAACCAAGTTTGGCGGACGAAAAAGGCAATGTTTATAGTTACGCAAATGGACTGGACTATCAACGCGACTACGATTTTAGAAAAGGACGCGGTTTAACTTTAGCCCCAAAATTAGAAAACGATCTGATGTTGAAATTTATGTACGATGATCAAATTAACTACACTGACATAGGATCTGTGTTTACATGTTCTTTATCTTTTAAGGTCTACAATCTTAAGAATAAGTCAATATCAGGCTATAAGGTAGTATTTATGGACATAAAGGCACAGAAGCCAAGGTAAATCATAGACTTTGGGGCAACACCTTCCGGGAGAAAAGGGGAGAGAGAATTCAAAGATACAACGATTTCAACCGAGGATGGTGAGCAGAATGCAAAAAACCGGACCTTGGGGGTGGTTCGACATTCTCTGGTTATAGGAAGAAAGCAATGAAGAGATGACAAAAACGCCGCTCCCTTTAGAGAGCGGCGTTTTTATTCAAAACAGAGGTTTAAAATGAGAATGCTTATTTCTTCTTCTTTTCGTGGCACTTGTTACATTTCTTAAATGGGCCGCTCTTCTTCCCTTCCTTTGCCAATGTCTTGTGACAGGTCTTGCAGTTCTTATGATAGGCATTCTGCAGCTTCATGG
>Ga0222666_1000452_pt1 | contig 22924 bp, 14 predicted proteins | sample AntAcemetagen655_FD_181710 | JGI IMG/M metagenome (GOLD analysis project Ga0222666, IMG submission 181710) | Saline water microbial communities from Ace Lake, Antarctica - #655 | ecosystem: Environmental > Aquatic > Non-marine Saline and Alkaline > Saline | place: Antarctica: Ace Lake...
ATTTCATAGATTTCTCCAAGCAGCCCAAGAGCCAGCGAAGGAAACTGGTGTCACATCTTGATTTGTGCATTATACCCTGCAAATCCTGTCAGTCCTGTCCAAGAACAAGAAGTCAAAGACCAGAGGGCAGAGATCAGATGTCATGTGGGACCCGTGGCTTTCCGCCTGCCGGTCACTCGGGATTTGGCTTTGATGTTTTAAGGTTTATAGTGAAAGGAATTTGAGGTTCATTTGTCATTCCCCCGATTTGTGGATAATGGGTTGGGATACCTCCGAACTGGAATAACATAGACTGGAGCGTCAGGGCCACTAATATGACCTGGAAAGCGCCCCATCCAAGGATGAGCCCTACAATTCAGTTGAGGATAAGATGAACACTTGAAGGCCCGACGGGAACATGAATCAGGGAGGCCACAAAAAAAGAGGCGGAAAGGATCGCGGCGCGGGGAATACGGTCGTAATCCAATTTTTTTAGTCCAATGGCCGTACCCGCCGCAGCTAACGCAATCCCTGAGATCAGGACCGGACCGGACAAAACTCCTTCAGATATGTGCATAATATTACCCTAAAATTCCGCGGTCATCCGCAGACCGAAGATCCAGCCTTTCGGGCTGTCTTCCTCTTTCATCGAGTCCTTCATGTATTGCACGTCCCCTGTAACAGCAAATATGTCATTTAACGCAAACCGGCTATAGATCTCGAATACGTCTGTGTGCCCCACGTCCAGGTTGCCGCCCCTCAGGTGAGCATAGCCTATTCCGATGTTGTCGCCCTCACGGTACCAGAGCTTCCCGCTGATATTAAGGCCACCCGAATATATAGCCTTATAAATAACGGCCGCCTCGTCATTCTGCCAGCCGAACCGGATCCACGCCCCGAGGATCTCACCTAATTGCTGGTCAAAGGAGGCTATAGCGCAACTCTTCCGTTCTTTACTCGTTTTGGCGACATTGCTGAAATCATCGCTGGACATGCCCAAAATCAACCGGTAGTTTCCTTCCCCTAAGCCGAAATCGACGGCGTAACCAAACTGCATGAAATAGGCGTTGTACGGCTCATCAAATTCTCCCTCTTCACCATTGCTCCCCATGGCCATGGCAACGCCTTTCACGGAAAACCCACCGATCTCCCACTCTATGGCGGCGCCGATGTCATAGGACGGCAGGAACGCGTTAGGTCCGTTTACCAGCGCTTCATTCATGAACTGGGTATACTCGTCATTGGCAAAGGCGTTTTCATCCATGTACTAAGCCTACAAATCTATTTATTCCAATTAATTAGCTTGAAAAACGCTGTGATCTCTGAGGGCTCTGCGAGAGACAAAAATCGGAGTGTAAGAATGGGACAGGATTTGTGTCTATTTGACATAAGGAAATGATGTTAGTTGAAGATCACAGGATTGAAGCACCCGTTGACTTTGGGTGAAAACAATAACCTTGGAACTGGGCCGGCAATCGCCCATGAGTATTATTGCTATTGACCAGATTAGTATAACTATGCAATCATAGAATCATAGAGTTTCTATTTACTCGGACCGACAATATCAGCTCCGGGTCACGGCATGTGACACCCTGCATCTATCTCTACTGATAAGCCTGAAAGGCTCAATAAAGGCTACGCCAATGGTTCCTCCAGTGAGCATCTATAAGATCACCCCACCCCGGTTGCCCAATATTCTATACCGACCTCGCCTGATAAAGGCACTTGAAAAGAACAAGGACAAGCGGTTAATTTTAATCCTGGGACAGGCGGCACAGGGAAAATCGACCTTAGCCACTTCCCATTTAAAGGAATCGGAGGTCCCGTCCGCATGACCATTCACCGCGCAACCGTTTCCCGGCTTCGCATTCAAGCCCTGGGTGGTTTTGAGATATTTCGAGGCAATGTTAAAATGGATGAAGATGAATGGGATAGAAATCAGGCCAAGACCCTGTTGAAGGCCCTTGTGACCCGTGGCCCACAAGAGTTTCCAAGGGATCGTCTTATGGAGGATCTTTGGCCTGAAAGCGCGCAAGATGCCGCGCAACAAAACTTCAATGTGACCCTCTGGTAACCGGGCTGTGATAGAATTGATAATTAAGGATGATGAACTCGTAAAAAGCCAGAAAACAGCCGTTACGGCCTTGGAAACTTTTTACATGACCATCAAGAATGAATGAAAAATCCTATTTCACGGGGCAGGTTTTCCCTATTCGCTGCCAATTATTGAGAGGACGATTTAGAGATGGCGCAGTACGAGCATCGGCCGATCTTATGTTATTCAATCTTTTGCCAATAAGGAGGACAATGTCGTGACAAAAATGTTTTGGGTTTGTTTGTTGGTTTTTGGTTTTATCTTGAGTTGTGGACCCTGGTGTATGCAGCTGATTTCTATGTCATACCAACTAAAAAGAAGAATTATGCACCTCCGCAGAGGACCGGACAGACCACGCCCTATCGTGCCCATGACGATGGTAATCTGGCAAAGGGTGTTACCTGGCCCACCCCTCGGTTTACGGATAACAACAACGGTACGGTGACGGATAATCTGACAGGCTTGATCTGGTTGAAGGATGCTAATTGCGCTGGTGGTGCCGTCAATTGGAATACGGCAATTGATTATTGTGCTGCATTGTACGATGGTTGTACGCCTTGTTTCGGCAACCAAGGCGATTGCGGTCTCACCGACGGTTCATCGGCAGGCGACTGGCGTCTGCCCAATGTAACGGAACAGCACAGCCTGATCGATTTTGGCTATTACAATCCAACTTTATCCAATACTGCGGGTACAGATAAGTAGTCAGAGGACGACCCATTCACTGGTCTGCAGTCGACATACTGGTCGTCGACTACCGACGCCAGCAGCACAGACTTCTCATGGTACCTGGCCTTCTACAGTGGCTCCAGGAACATTGGGACCAAAACCGTCGCCGGATCCCACGCATGGTGTGTTCGCGGCGGCAATTGAAGATTTGGTGATTTGAGTTATTTGAACAGTTAAAAGGAGGTCATGCTGATAGGTATGGGAAGAAAGAGATATTATATCATTTGCTCCCTTGCCATGGCAATGTCAATCATATTTTGCGGCCTCGCATACAGTGGACAACAATCCAGCGCCAATTACACAATTGAAAAGGATGTTGTTAGCAGTGGTGGTGGTGATATGGGTTCAACAGGCTACAACGATAACGTGTCCACAACGGGTGATATTATTACCCTGAGGACTGGACCCTACCACGAAAATATAACAATCCGAGATCCAATCTCACACTCAAGAACTGGCGAAAGCCCATGTGTATCGTGCTCCCTTTGTGAAGGCGGTTTACAAAGAGGTCCCTGCCGGTGCCGTAGGAGCCCCCATAACTGGTAATCTATCCATAACCTTTCGCTTGGACGGTACATTGAGCATGATAACGCATCAAAGGGGGGAATGATAAAATGGAAAGAATCTTTGCCGGTGCTATTGGAAAATGCTTCGCCCTTGGTCTGTTTTTGGTGTTTAATTTTATGTTGAATCCGGTTATTGCCGAACCAAAGGAACTGACAGAACAAGAAGTGAGATCTGCAGTACAGACCTGGGTTCGATATGTGACCGCAGACGCCCGGCCTGATGCGGTGATAAGAAAAATGGAAGCTTTTGGAAAAAAGGGGAAAAGGGTTGGCTTTGTTGCCTATCTTTCTCGAGGCGGTTTCTGCCTGTGTGGCGCAGATGACCTGGTTCTTCCGGTCTATTGGTACAGCCCGGAAGGCGTGTATGACCCAGAGAATCGACACTACCAATACATTCTATGGCGGATTGCCACACGGGTAGAAAATCTTAGTAGAGGATTAAAAGAAAGGACCTCGGTATTACAGAAGTTTGAAAGCGCATTTTCGAATCGCCGTTCATTTTGGCAGGGCTTGATTTCAGGCCATGTTCCAAAGGGTCTTGAGCATTTGGTAGAACAAATCGGTGAACCGGTAATGATGGAACTTGGACTGACGTCTCTCTGGCATCAGGGTTCACCGTATAACGACCAATGCCCAATGCTCACGCCCCCCGATGAACGTACCGTTGTTGGTTGTGGCGCAACAGCAGCAGTTCAAATCATGTATTACTGGAAATGGCCAAATACAGGTGTAGGCTCTGGAAGTGTCAATTATAATTTCAGATGGCGAAACAACTGGGATGAAGAACCGTTATCCGCTGATCCAGGCATTCCAGCAAACTGGGGCGGCGGCGGGCGTCTGGAATGGACTGCCGCAGATGGAGGCAGACTGCGAATGAATGGATACTGGGACGGAGGGATTTTCAACACAGCACTCAATATAAGTCCTGATCCGGGGTATCATACGGCACTGGCGAACCTGTGGGGCAGTATGACCCAAACAACGACAACCTGTTCCGCGAATTTTGGAGCTTCCACCTATAATTGGAGCATCATACAGAACGGACATTCGGACCCCGTTGATGCAGGAGATTCTGAAGTGGCAAAGATCTGTTCCCACGTTGGGATTGCCAGCGGGATGGATTACGGCGTTTGGGATTCCGGATGCGCGCTTTATAACGTTCAAACCGCTATAGTGGACCATTTCCGGTATGACCCGGACGACACCTATGGTGATGCAGACATTAATGCGATGACCGAGGAGATACTATGGTTCAGGCCATTGGAATTCAGCGGTTGTGATGCTCCCTATAGCTGCCATATTTTTGTTGCTTACGGGTACAACAAAGGTACAGATCCTGACAGACAGTTCAAGATGAATATGGGTCACGGTGGCGGAGATGATGGATGGTTTTCTCTGGATAGCCTGGTTTACGACCTCCATCAAAAACATCTCACACAGATCGCCCCTCGTGACGTGGTAAGGTTTGTCGGAGCGCCCCACGCTGGTGATGGCTCCCCGGACAATCCATACGAGGACATTGATGAAGCATTGGCAAGTGTGCCGGACGGAACAACACTCGTATTCAAGGCTGGATCCACGAACACCTTCTCAGCCGGATCGCTCGTTATTGATCGGCCTATCACACTGAAGGGTTATAATGTAACAGTGCAGTAAACGGCAGTTCCTTATGCGCGGGACTAACCGCGGGCGAACGGCATCTAAAATATGGCGGAGCGGGGGTCTTTGATGCTTGGTACCATGTGTTCAGAAAGACCTGAACACCTGGCAAATTATATGGAAATATCGGGAAAACAGTTAAAGCAAAAAGGAGGTAAGGGAAATGAGAAAAATGAGGAGTGTGAAATACCTGGTTAATGTCTTTGGCCTATTATTTCTGTTAGGGACGACGTGCATCATGGTCCATGCGCTGGTCCCCATGACGATGAATTATCAGGGTTACCTGACAGATTCCGGGGGTACACCGGTTAATGGAAATGTATCCATGACTTTTTCATTATATGTTGGCTCAAGCGGAGGGGGTCCTCTGTGGTCGGAAACGCACAGTGTGCCGGTCACCGACGGGGTGTACAGCATAATCCTCGGAAATACCACGCCGCTCAATCCGTCCCATTTTATTGATCCCCTTTACCTTGGAGTGAAAGCCGGCACCGATTCGGAAATGACCCCGAGGCAGAAGATCACGAGCGTTGCCTTTGCCGTTAATGCGGACAAATTAGACGGGCAGGATGCTTCTGCCTTCGCTTCGACCAGCCACTCTCATTCCTTCTCCCAGGTCACCGGCTCTGCCACTGATGCACAAATTCCCAATGATATTACTGTCAACTGGAGCAGGCTCGCCGGCGTACCCTTAGGCTTTGCGGACGGGGTTGACGACGTTGCTTCAGGGGGTACAGGCGATATTACAGCAGTTATAGCAGGTGCCGGCCTTTCAGGGGGAGGAACATCTAATGATGTAAGCCTGGCGGTTGCGGTACCCCTGACTTTGAGCGGTTCAAATACAGGTCCGATTGTATCTGCCAGTAACTCAAGTAACGGCAGCGCCATGCAGGGTGAAAGCACGGCTAATGGCATAGGAGTGCATGGAATCAGTGTCAGCAACGCCGGTGTACATGGGCTCACTACCAATTTCGTCGGTGTATACGGGTTGCATGGGCCAACCTTCAACTACGGCGCTCTGGGCACAGGCAGCCATGGTGTGGATGGCCTCGCATTCAGCCAGGGCGCTGTGGGAGTACATGGTGCATCTGTTTCAGGTGCGGGTGTGAAGGGAGAGAGCGACGTGCTTGGAGTGCTGGGCGTCCACAGCCCTTCCGGAAATTACGCAGAGCTTGGGCGGAGTACCGATGCTATCCATGCAGTTGCCTTTTCCGGGAGAGGAGTTTACGTGCAAGCTTCGAACGGGACAGGGGTTTACGTGCATGCCTCGAACGGCAATGGAATCTACAGTGAAAGCACCACAGGCTCCGCTGTCCATGCGATCACTAACAGTATAGATCCCAATCAAGCCGGGGTGTTGGCAGTTAACTACGGGGTGGGCCCTGGCATTATCGCAACCGCTGGAACAAACGGTTATGCTGGTAGCTTTGTAGGACGTGTAGTCATGAAAGTGTTGGAAATCACCGGTGGTTCTGACCTGTCCGAGCAGTTTGATATTAGAAAAACAACTGAGGGCATATCTCCCTCGCCAGGTATGGTCGTAAGCATAGATCCTGAACATCCAGGAGACTTGATAGTCAGCCATAAGGCCCATGATAAGAGAGTTGCCGGTATAATCAGCGGTGCCGGCGGTGTAAACCCAGGCATGCTGATGGGACAGAAAGACTCAAAGGCCGATGGCGCAAACCCCGTAGCATTGACTGGTCGCGTCTACTGTCTGGCCGACGCTTCCAATGGACATATCGAGCCGGGCGACCTGCTAACAACATCTGATACACCGGGACATGCCATGAAGGTTACCGATTACGCAAAGGCACAAGGTGCAATCTTAGGCAAAGCAATGACTTCCCATCATCAAGGGAAAGGTCTGGTTTTAGTACTCGTGACACTGCAATAGGTTTCGGATGCGGCCTTTGCACTCGCAAATAATTCACAAGCACCTTTCAAAAGGAGGTTTTGTCTATGCCCACGAGATATATTTTCAGGAAACTGATATCAGGTTTGAGTTTAATGCTTTTCTTCCTGGCCCCCGTATACACGGCAGCGAAGACCCTGCCCTCTTCCCGGCAGGCATACACACTGGACTCCGGAATTCACGATGGTGTAGTGGACGGTTTTAAAATTACCTTTAAGCAGATTGTTCATCTCGAGGGTGCGCGTTGGCTGCGTCTGCATTTTGGAAGTTATCATCTTGGCAAGAAAAGCTATGTCACTATAACCTCGCTGAAAGATGGTGCGCTCCAGCGTTTTAATGAACAGAGTCTGGGCGATTATAATAATTCGAGCGCCTACTTCAATGGTGATTCGGTGGAGGTGAAGCTTCACGTAGCCCACGGAGAAACCGGAATCTATTTTCGTCTTGAAGAAATAACTGCAGACAAATTGAGAATCGACACAAATGCCAGAGATTCCCTTGACTCCTCAGACGACTTTGCAGGCATCTGCGGTACAGATGATCGTGTTTCCACAGATGATCCCAGAGTTGGTCGCCTTCGGCAAAACACAACCGGTGATACTTGCAGCGCGTATATTATCTCAAACGGTGCGCTATTGACAGCTGGGCACTGTAGGTTAGACAATGGCCCTTTACTTCATTTTAACGTACCGCCTTCTAGGTGTGACGGATTTCCAAATGAGGCCAAATCGGAGGATATATATTTTGTTCATTTTAGCAGCGGGTATCCCATAGAGGTGGATGGCGGCAATGGAGATGATTACGCCGTGTTCAAATGCGGAACGAATAGCATCACCGGCCTGTCGCCTGTTCAAGCCCAGGGGGCCTTTTACCGTCTGTCTCTCGATGAAACGCCCACCACAGTGCGCGTCACAGGATTTGGAGGAGATGCCGAACCACCTGGGTGCTCTGAATCCTCGGATTTAAACAAAGATAGTCTAACTCTCCAAACCGATTCAGGAAATTTCTCGGGTGAATTTACTGACGGGCCAGTCCGTGTCTACATCCAATATGAAGTTGATACGGCTGGTGCCAACAGTGGAAGCCCGGTAATCGTGGACAGTAACGGGGTAGTAATAGGAATTCATACCACCGGAGATTGCCCAAATCATAAGGGAACGAGTTTCAAAAACGCCGGCCTTAAACAGGCAATACAAGAATTTGAAGGGCAAAACGTTATATACGTTGACAAGGGTCATCCGGCTGCATTGGAAGACGGCTCCATATTTCGGCCATACAACACAGTGGGTGAGGGAATAGCGGGCGCTATATCGGGCGAGACCGTCAGTATCGTAACGGGTTCTTATGATGAGAGTATGGTCATTAGCAAGTCCGTGATTCTGGGTGCCCCTGTTGGAAACGTGATTATCGGACAGTAGTCTTGTTTCAAGGAGACATGGATAGCAACTAGACGGGTTTACCGGTTAATGAGGTATCTCAAGAAGGAGATTCAGATCATGACCCTGAACACAAAAGGATTTCGAATAGGCTGTGCGCTTGCCGTGGCAGTTTTGCTGGTATTTTCCGGCATCGCATTTGGAGGTTCACAATCCAGTGCCAATTACACCATTGAAAGGGATGTTTTGAGCGGCGGGGGTGAAGATATGGGTTCAACAGGGTACGACCTCCTATCCACCTTTGGGCAACCTGCAGGCATCGGCGCATCATCAAGCGCCGGGTATAGAAACTATGGCGGCTTCTGGCATCCAGCAGAAATTGTCGTCAGGACGAGGGCCATGCCATGGTTACTTTTGCTGCTATTTGATAACTCCACTTCACCTTAGATGTCTTAATAGAATAAATAGCCTCTTGTTACTCACTTCAATGTACAAGGAGGGATAGACCATGGCGTGTATTTGTCCAAGGGTTTCAGGTTTGTATTGCTTTTTTGGCTATCTCCTGTTTTTTTTCCTGATTTTAGCGCCTTTATTTCTTATAAGGGTATGTCATGCCCAGATAACCTCTTTTGAATATGCTTACGATCGACTCCTTGCAGAGCGTTTTGATAATCGCCCGGGGGATATACGGATCTTAGGTAATCCTAATCAAGTTAGTGGACCAGTTTATATAGAAACAGTATGTGTTAAGACCAGTCTGGGCCAAGGACCAGGCTGGCTCTTTTCCTTCGCCGACAGCTCCACTAAGACCGCCTTTCACTATGTGGCATTTGTCTCTGTTTCAGGAGAAGTAACCCAGAAAGTATTCAAAAGCATACCATTGAACCTTACTGGCTATGTGTTAATGGACAACATCAGAAGTGATAAGTTCAGCGGAACAGCGAATCTGATATCAGAAAAACAGGCCTATGACTGGCTTGTAGATCGCCTGCTGGGGCATGCGGTTGGCAATCGGCGCATTTATGTATACCCCGATAAATTTCAAGGCAGTGTAACTTCCGAGAATGCCAAAGGAAGGATTGATATGGGGGAAGGGTCAGGATGGCTGTTTTTCATTGACGATGCCCCTCAGGCCAACTGGGAACACGCCTGCAGGTTTGTGCTGGTGAATGAGACGGGTGATATCATCGTGAAACAGGCGACCTTACCTCCTACAGATCTTCATCTTTTCAGGGAACTGACCACGCCTGTTCCGGAACCCGGATACCGCATAAACCAATTGAAGCCTTTGGGCATTTTAAGGGAGAGGGACATTAAATTGGCACATTTGGAAACTACCCCAGCCGAGAGACGGTGGGCTGTCATCATTTCAGGGGGCATTAACAGCAGTAGTAACCATGTGCGCTACTGGAATGATTGCTCGTTCTTCTATGAGACGTTAATGGACCATGGCTTTCTCGACGATCATGTTTATGTGCTTATCAGTGACGGAACCAGTACTGCATTAGATCGCTCCAATAATACCAACTCTCCCTTGGATTTGGATGGGGATGGGGATAACGATACCGGATTTAGCGCGACGGCCGCGAACATAACGGATGTTTTCGATGATTTGGAAAGGGACCTGGACCAGGATGATATCCTTTATATCTTCACCACAAATCATGGAGGATCTGATGACGCGTGTCCCTGGGATGATCCGGATGTTCATTTGTGGCTCTGGAATAACACCTCCATCTCTGATGCGGACTTCGCCCAAGAGGTAAATAGGGTGACTACCCTGGCTACTGTCTGTATTTTTGAACAATGTTTTTCAGGCGGCATGCTGGATGATCTTTACGGACAAAATAGGGTCCTCATATCCGCCTCCCGATTTTGGGAACTTTCCTATGGAGGTTCGGGCAACGCTACCGATTACGACGAATTTTCTTACTACCTGACGCATGCGTTGGCAAATCCTGGGGACGCAGATGCCAACGAAGACGACGTTGTCAGCATGGAAGAGTCGTATTTATATGCACTTGCCCATGATACGGTTCAGTCTGAGGGCCTTGCGTCGGTACCCTGCGGAGATAATGGGGGAGAGCACCCCAGCTATTATAGCAATCCCTGGGATCTGGGCAGAAGACTATCACTTTATGGCATTGAGGAAAACACACCATACAATCCTTTGCTGGGAACATATGCACAGACAAGGGGCTATACTCAAACTGAAGTTCAGGAAACCTTCCCAACGGGGGGGACCGCAAGAAACTGGCGTGCGGATGACAGTTTCTGGGAATTCAGTCTCCCTTTCAGTTTCCCGTACGGCGGCCAGGCATATTCAAGGATTTGGGTGGATTCCAATGGTATCATCTACCTCAATAACCCCGGCTCAAGCGATTGGCAAAACAGCGTCAGCGGTCTGATAGGGAAAAGAGCCATCGCGCCTTTGTGGGATGATCTGACCACGGCTATATCTGGGGATGACATTTTTACATCATCATCATCTGATTGGGTAACCATTCGATGGCAAGCCCATACCAGGTGGGATGCCTTGGCCAGGCCGGTAAACATTGCAGTTAAACTCGGCAGGGACGGCCCGATCCGGTTTTTGTATGGGTCAGGAAATAATCACACGAGCAGAATTCAGCAGAGGGATAAAACCATCGGGATCTCCTTGGGAAATAATTCGTACCACCTCTGTCTGCGCAATGGCTCCGGGAATCTTGGAAACGCTAATGGCATTGAATATCTTCCATATTCGGTTGTTTATGTGGATGGGAATCATGGCGGGGCTGAACTGGGTACGAAGCTGTATCCGTACAATACCGTTTCAGAAGGATACAATGCCATTGCCAAATACGGAACCTTGTCCATAAGGGGTGGCTCTTATTCCGGATCGCAAAATGTACCCATAACATTACAGAAACCGATAACCACAAGATCCTATGGTGGAAACACGATCATAGGAGAGCCTTAGCTGAATTGTTGTATCTTTTCATGGTTTTAGAATCAGTTTGTAAGCAACGTCTTTCCCTATGTGGATCCTCGATCCGTGAAGGACTTGTCCCTCTCCCACAGTAGCCTTGGTCATATTTTTGCTCATATTTTTCGAGATCGCATAGGGAGATCAACAATCCAGCCCCAATGAAACCATTGATAGAGATGTGATGGATTGCGGAGACGGTGTTATGGGTTTAACATACTGCGACCTGTTATTCACTTTTGGCGAACCCGGCAGGTGAGTCCTGTGAAAAAAAGCACACGAAATTTTTTACAGTGCCCGGAAAGCTCATCCCACAAAGGATTTACGACGGTACTGAGGGACATTGAACTTTTTAAACCCGATGTTCTATCTTTTGCTTTGAGCTTTCAGCTTTGAACTCTGAGCTTTTCCGGTTTATCCGGGTTAGGCACTTTAATTCACTTTAGCTCACTTTAGGCACTTTTCCAGTTATCCGGGTTAAGGCTGAAATATGATGGATTTTGGATGAGAAGTATAACGGGAAGAACAATGAAAACAAAAATTAGGTTGAAGGCCGCATTTATTGGAATCATTTTGGTCTTCTGGTGCTTTTCGGCTGTGCCATCGATTGCTCTCGCGGCTGAGTACTATATTTCCACAACCGGTAACGACAGCACGGGAACGGGCTCAATAGGCAGCCCTTACAAGACAATCCAGCATGTGCTTGATAATGTGGTGGTCTCGGGGGATATAATTATCCTAAGGGCTGGAACATACGGTGAAAACATAAGAATCAGGAAGGCAAGCATTACGATACGATCAATGACCGGTGAATGGGCTGTTATTCAGTCTGAGATAAATAGTGAAGACGAAATCATAGCCGTTATTTTTGATGTTGATTCCGACGGCAGCACATTAGAGCGAGTTGAAGTGATCGGCGGCTACTGGTATGGGATCAAGTTCAATACAAAATGGGACTGGGGTGATCCCAACGACAGGAGTGGTGCCTGCAATATCATCATAGAGGATTGCAAGATTCATGACACCGGCCAGGCATGCGTCAAGGTTACGCCCGGATGCGATGATATTACCATTCGCCGGTGCGAAATCTACAATTCGGGGAGAAGGGCTCCGGACAGCGCGGAAGCCATTGACAACGTGAACGGGGACCGGATGCTGGTGCAGGAATGCTACATCCACGACATTTCGGCCACTGGGCTGTATGCAAAAGGAGGCGCCAGCGGGCTCATCATTGACCGCTGTTGGGTGGAAAACTGCGGGGGAGCCGGCATTCTGGTGGGATTCGATACCAGCCCGGAATTCTTTGATACCGTGGTTAACCCGGATTATTATGAAAACATCGACGGCATGGTCAGAAACTCTATAGTCATCAATACCCAATATGCCGGCATTGGCATGTATGCAGCCAAAGATGCGAAAATATACAATAATACCCTTGTGGATGTGGCTCAGGGTGGACATTCCGGCCTCTATTTCGGTGTCACATTTCAGGATTGGGAGCCTGAGGCCGGACGTCCGCCCTCCATAAACCCGGTCATCAGAAACAATATTGTGGTTCAATCAAGGACTATGAATACGAGTGCCATAGAGATAAGGTACACCGATGAAGATGAATTGGGGGGGCTGAGCGCACTTTCCGGTATGCCCGCCATGAGCAATAACCGCTATTACATAGAAGGCGGAATCGCTCATTTTGAAGACAATAGACCTGATAGTGAGTTTTCAGGAGGTCTGACAGCATTGCAGACTCACATTTCCGGCGATGTGAACTGCACAGAGGGCAATCCTGAGTTTGTTGATCTAACAGGCGGCAATTATCATTTATCTCCCACATCCCCATGTATCGACACCGGAACGTCAGATGGGGTCCCAGCCATTGACTATGCAGGAATTGCGAGACCCCAGGGGCAGGGATACGATATCGGTGCGTACGAATTCATTGAATGCGTGAAAAATCCGGTGATGATAGAGGACACTTTAACGACGTACGAGACACTTCAAGAAGCCTATGCTGAGGCCTTGAACGGATCATCCATCCTGTGTCAGGATGTAGATCTGACGGAAGCCCTCCTGTTTGACGACCCTGAAGACAAGTCCATTTATTTGAGGTGGGGGTATGACTGTTATTTTTCCGACAGTCCCTCCGGTGTAACCAGAATCAGGGGATCGCTGACGGTTTCAAGGGGCGCGGTTGTTCTCGGTGAGGGGCGGCTTTCAATCGGCCAGACGCCAGTGCCGCAGCCGGGCACCCTGCAGTTCAGCTCAGACACAGCGCTTATCAGTGAAAACGCCGGAACGGCTACCATCACATTGACCCGGACAGACGGCACGGCCGGAGCGGTGAGCGTAAACTGCGCCACGACCAGCGGCAGCGCCGCGGCGGGAAGCGATTACATAACCGCAAGCCATACTCTCCAGTGGGCGGACGGCGACAGCAGCTCAAAGGCCTTCCATGTATCGATTGTGAACGATTCTGACGTTGAAGAGGACGAGACACTCAACCTGACACTGAGCAATCCAACCGGTGGGGCAACATTAGGCTCTCCTGGTTCGGCCGTCCTGACGATTGTGGATGATGATGTGGCCCCGAGCGGGCATATCACTTACACCCTCTGGAATGGACAGGTCTACAGGCTTCAGGCCCTCGAAGGTGCGAGTCCTGAAAATGTCAGTCTGGCTCTCGACTCACTTTCACCCCTTCCATCAGGCGGCAGGGACCGGAACCTGAATATTTCTCCTGACGGAAAATGGCTTGTCTTAGAAACAGAACGATTTGACGATGACTGTGCCGGTTATTCCTGCCTCGCTGTTGTGGCGGGTGATCTGTCAAGCGGTGATGTTATCCGTACAAACGGCGCGTTGCTCCGAGCAAACGGTGAGTTCCTCGCAATTGCCTCAGGAGGCAATCTGGTGATTTATTCCGATGGCGGAACTCATACCATGGATCTGTGGGCGGTTTCCCGGAGCAGCGGCGGCGCGTGGAGTACGCCGGTTGAGCTAACAACGGCCTCATCCTACGCCTATAGCAATTGGCCGGCAATAAGTCAGGACGGCAATAGAGTGGTATTTAACTGTACAAATGAGCCCTACTCAGGCGAAGGCTGTATCTGTGAGGTAGGCGTCGATGGAACCGGCTTTCGTGTTGTCCTGACCCCGGCCGACAGTCCTCACGGCCTTCCGGACACTGCAGATCTTAACGCCCCTGACTACGCCCCGGATGGAAGCATTGTTTTTGAGGCGGACTGGGATGGGGAGCATATATGGGCCTTGCCGGCCGGTGCAATCGAACCTGTCAAAATCACAGATGCCTTTAATAACGACAATTCCCCGTGTGTGCTGCTCGATGGAAACATTGCCAGCCTCTGGTTGAATCGTCCAGGGGGATCGGGCGATCACGAACTCAAGGTGATGACGGCAGACGGCAGCAGTTATTATATACTGTTACCCGATATTGACGTGGCAGATATAGGACTGGGGTGCGGGAATTGAGAGATATTCACCATCAAAAGATCAACCCCCCACCCGCTGGCCATGCCGTGGGTGCCGCTCTTGCTTCTCGGTAAGTAGCGGTTGACTCGCGATCAATGAGGAGGAATGCCCAGAGAGAAGGATATATTCGGCCTATGTGCTCATAACTTGGCCTCTCTTGAACTGGACAATAACCTATGCGGGAGAGTTCTACGTATCCCGGTCAAGAAAAGGAATTACGTCCCTGTTGAAAAGACGGGCATGCCCACATCCGAATCCTGGAGAAATGATGGACAGCTTCAAACAGGGGCAGAAGGTGCGTATATTGCCGATTCAACCCTGAACCGTGCAGTGCTCTTCTCATCTGCCAGTGACGGGAGGGCGCCAGAGCACTGCATCAACTATTTTGACCAAACAGACGGTACCCTGAAATATGTATGAGCTCCCTTTATCCAGCAGGCATGCCTGTATTTTGACACTACGATTACGCTTCTGTGTGAGCGGACCTCATGTGCTGCTTGGAAATCTTTTTCGGAGATAAACCTTGTTATTTGTTAAAGGTCAGCAATAGAAAGGAGATCTGCGTGAAAAAACTATCCATAAGAAAATTCGTGTTTGTTTTTGTAGGAACCGTTGTTCTGATAACCTTTAGTTTACCCGTTTTGGCGGATTGGAATATTCAGACCGTGGACAGTGCCGGGAATGTGGGTATGTATGATTCCCTTGCCATTGACAGCAGCGACAATTCCCATATCAGCTATAGGGGAAAAGGGGGCCTTGTCAAGCACGCATTCAGATCCTTCTACCCTGCAGCCATGCCCTGGATACCGCTGCTGCTCCTCTTTGATTAGGTATTGCAAACAAGAGAAACTTTATGAAAACAGGAAAAATAAGCGTCATTGTCAGTTTTGTTTGTCTCATCTTTTCATGCAATGCCATGGCCGGCACCTATTACGTGGCCCTCACAGGAAACAATGCATGGTCAGGTTCGGCAACCCATCCCTGGCGCACCCTTCAGTACGCAGCAGACACGGTATCGGCCGGTGATACGGTCCTTATTCAAAACGGCAGTTACAAGGGATTCAGGGCAAAATCGGGCGGTTCATCCGGCCTCCCCATCACATTCAGGGCCGAGAGCGGGGCATCAGTGGTCTTGAACGACACAGGACCGGATGTTTGGCACGGCAGTTTGATCAACATTGAAGGGTATGACTGGTGGGAGCTGGAAGGTCTGGAAGTAACCGGGGCGCCATCATCCGCGGGGATCGATGTGCGGTTGGCGGATCATGTTACCATAAGACAGTGTTATTGCCATCATAACCGGAAATGGGGCATATTTACGGCATTTGCTGAGTATTTTACTGCACAATATAATGAATGCTCCTATTCAAGTGAAGAGCATGGTATCTATCACAGCAACAGCGGAGACAATGCGGTGCTTTGTTACAACACCTGTCATCACAACAGCGGGTGTGGTATACAGATCAACGCGGACCCGTCCATGGGCGGCGACGGGATCAGCTCAAACAACAAAATCACCCATAATATCCTTTACGAAAACGGAACAGCCGGAGGGGCCGCCATCAATCTTGCCTCGGTCAGGGATTCCCTCATTGCCAACAATCTGATGTATAATAACTCTGCCGGCGGCATTGCGGCATGGGATGACGGGCAGGGATACCAGTGGGGCAGCAAGAATAATAAATACTACAACAATACGGTCCACATGCCATCTAATGGCCGCTGGGCTATCAACCTTGGAAACGGCAGCACCGGGTGCCTGGTCAAGAATAATATCCTTATCCATGAGAGCAACTTCAGAGGAGGGCTGGAAATTGACGGCTCCAGCCTGGAAGGGTTTTCAAGCGATTATAACATCATCACCAGGGTAAGTGTGGATGATACCACTATGACCCTCTCCGAGTGGCAGGCCGCCTATTCCCGTGATACCCATTCCACTGTGCATTCCGCTGTCGCCCTTTTCAGGGAACCGGGGACTGATTACCACCTGCTTCCCACATCCTATGCCCGCGATCACGGAACCACCCTTCCTGAGATCAACAAAGACATAGAAAACAGAAACCGCCCTCAAGGACCTGCTTACGATATCGGCTGTTATGAATCAGGCCTGTCCATTTCTCCCATGCTTTTGCTGCTTGTTGAGACACAACAGTCCCCGTAGGGTACATTACGTCTGCTAACAGACCTGTGAATGAGGTAACCCGTGTGAAAGGAAAGGAAATACTGATCATGAAAATATGGCATATGCTAATTCACAGGGGAGTCAGCAATGCGGAAAATGACAATCAGTAAAAGGTCAGCCGTTTCCAACAAAGGTTGTCTTGGAATAGTGGGGATGGTAGAGTGAGATAATGTATACCTAACCCGGATAAACCGTAAGAGCTGAAAGCTCAAAGCAAAAGATACAAGGCAAAACATTTGTTGTGCTTTTTGTTCAAATTTCAATTGGTAACTGTCCAATTTTCCACCATACATTATGCGCAAACATGATGCGATTTGAACAAATAGGTGCTATAGTCCACGGCCAGAGCAGGGTTGAAAACAACCCTGGTTGACTGATATCTTATAGATGCGCATTAAGGCTGAAATGTGACGGGTTCTGGATGAAAAAATTTGCCGGAGGAGCTATGAAAACAAGTAGTTGGTTGAAAACCATATTTATTGGAATCATTATCGTCTCCTGGTGCTTTTCGGCCCTCACAGCCTCACATGCAGTGGAACAGACACTGATCCTTCAGAGGGGCTTAGCGGGTTACGCGGGGGTAACAGATACCTGGATCAGCACCAACGATTGGGCGCCTACTCCCCAGGATACGGTCAATTACGGGCAAAATGATGTTCTCAAGGTTGAACGGAATGAGGGAGACAACCCCCTCCTTCGCTTTGATCTGAGCAGCATTCCCACCAACAGCATGGTGGTTTCAGCGACCCTGGGACTCTATAACCTAACCCAGTCTAATCCCGGCGGAGAGAGCCACCCCCGCCGCGTGAACCTCTATGGGGTGCTTGTTGACTGGGATGAAGGAAATCAGACGAATTCCCCCATTGACGCCTCCGGTAAACAGGGCGCCACCGGCTATAACGCCTTTGAATACTATACAGGGGAAGGAACCGATGTCCCCTGGGCAGAACGGGGTATGGCAGCGGGCCTGGATTACGCAGAAAAATATGAGAGCTATGCGGACGTGGTTGATGAGGGGTGGTACACGTGGGATGTAGCTGACCTGGCTCGATCGTGGATCAGGGGAGATCAATCCAACTTTGGAGTGGTGCTGCGCGATGCCACCGGGTACCAGGACGGGAACCGTGATTCGCGCGAATTTGTATCCAGCGAGAAAACAGATACCGGTCTGAGGCCCAAACTAACGATTGTCTATAATCCCGATGTCCCCTTTGCGGACGCAGGCCCTGACCAGGAAACCCTGCAGTGGGATGGAGGCGCAGTTACGCTGGACGGCTCCAACAGCCATGACAGGCCCGGCGGAAATGATGCCACCTTAACCTACTCGTGGCGCATTGTTCAGGCAGCCTACGGCTCCGGCATGAGCGGAATACTCTCCGGTACCACGGCTCTGACGAGCTTTACCCCGGACAAGGCAGGGGAATGGGAGATTGAGCTGACAGTTACCAATGAGTTAGAGGAAACCGCCACGGACACTGTAAATCTCCGCCTGCTCAGCGTACCTGCCGGCCACCCACGCATCTACCTGACTCCTGCCAAACTCGCCGCCTTACGCGCGCGCGCCTTGCCTTCGAATCCCCGCTGGACACAGTTAGAGGCCGAGGCGGATGAACCCGGAGACGAGTACAACATGCATGCCAAGGCCCTGGTTTGCCTGATAACAGGTACCGCTTCCTATTGTAATGAGGCCATTCTCCTTGCCCTGGATCAGATTGTGAATCCCTATGACTCGGCTGAGAAAGCGGGCGGTCTTGCTGTTATCTATGACCATTGCCATGCACAATTGACGCCTACCCAGAGCACCACTTTCATTAATTATTTCAATACATGGGGCGATGACATACCCAAGGGTGAAGATGTATCGGGGTGGGGAAACTACTGGCCACGGTACGGTTACTCCTATGCCCTCATGGGTCTGGCAACCTATGGCGATAATCCGCGGGCCCAGGAATGGATGGACGAATATCGGCACCGGCGTTACCAGGATAATGACCTTCTGCTGCTGGATCATATTGCAGATGGAGGGGCCTGGCCCGAAGGAATGATCTACGATTGGATTGCCAACTGGCACAGGGTCAAGGCAATAGATGCATGGCGAACGGCCACAGGTGAGAACCTGTTTAAAAGCACCTCGTGGTTTTGTGATCGTCTGGGCTATTTCCTCTTACACCGCTGGCCGGGGGTGGCGGAGCAGTGGGGCAACTACTCTCATCCCTATCTCTCTACCGGTGATACAGAGAGAAACCGCGGGAGCATTGCCAACTACGGCCGTATAATGGCCCTGATTCTCGTAGAACGTTTTCCCAATGAAACCTTTTCCCGCCAGCTTCAGGCGTATTTGGCAGCACCCCCTGCAAATAACTCCAGGGATTTCCTCTACCACGAGGAATTCTTATGGTTCAACCCCGACCAGGCAACCGAATCGCCTGCGCAAAATACCCACTATGCCCCTGGAACCGGCACTCTTTTTATGCGGTCCGGATGGCCCGATGGCGCAGCAGATACTGATCCCGGCGCCACCCACATTACCTTCCAGTGCGGAGACCATTTCACCTATCATCAGCACTATGACCAGAACAGCTTTACCCTGTTTAAACATGGCGACCTAATTCTGGACAGCGGTGTCTACAGTGGAGACGGCCTTTCCAACCATGACATCAACTACTATGTCCGCACCATCGCCCATAATACGCTTGTGGTCTACAACCCTGCCGAAGATTTTTCGTCAGCCCGCCCCGATGCAACCTCCAATGACGGCGGACAGCGGAGCATGTATCCAGCGAGCAGATCACCGCATACCATGGAGTACTTCCAGATGTATGGGGTCCACTACGAGACGGGGGATATCCTTCGTTTTGAAGATGACGATTATTACACCTATGCCTTAGGTGATGCCACCAAGGCCTACAACAATCCCACCTACAATCAGACCATGGATACGGGTCTTGATGGAAATGTGGCCAAGGTTAGCTGTTTTCAGCGGGAATTTGTGTATCTTCGTCCCCAAAGATCCGGGGACCGGGAATATGTCGTGGTCTTTGACAGGGTGGGGGTGACTCAATCAGGCTTCAGCGGGGGGAACACAAAGCTCTTGTTTCACACCCTGAACGAACCCACTGTAAATGGCACGCCCACCCCCATCTCACCCGGTGAAACGCTTTTTGCCGGCGCTGACCTTGCCACGGCGATTTCCGGTGATGCGAAGGTCTTTATCAAGACCCTCCTGCCGGAAACCCGCAATTTCCGTAAGGTTGGAGATCGTGGTCTGAAGGCATTCTGGGTGTTCGATGAAAACTATGACTGGCAGTGGGATCCGGAGGAATCTCAACCCCGCCCCACAAACGATTTTGAGGATGTGCCCTATGGAGAATGGAGGCTTGAACTTGAGCCCGGAGATACAGCGCTGGAGCATAACTTCCTGACAGTGCTTCACCCTGCCCGAGCCAGTGATGCGGCCATGCCCGAAACCGTCCTGGTCACGGCAACAGGGATGGCAGGCGTCCATATCTCAGACTCCTCCCTCAATCGCGTAGTCCTTTTCTCATCTGCGAGTGATGGAAGCCCTCCGGCCGGAAGCATCATATATACCTACCAGCCAACCGGGCAGACCATGAACGTCCTGTTTGATCTCCTGCCAGGGGCTCGCTATACCCTCGGCAGTACGCTGTCATCCGGGCAGCGCTCTGTCACCCTGACACCTGACGACAGCGGAACGCAGGTGGTTAACAATCAGGGCGTATTGCTGTTTATGGATTCAAATATTATATACGTAGATCCTGCCGGTGTTTGCCATAGCAACATGCCATGTTATGACTCCATACAAAACGGAGTAGATTCGGCAGACACTTATGCCGCCATAAAGGCAGTTCAGGGGACCTACGCCGAATCTTTTGTTTTGGACAGCGCCATACTGGTAGAACTCCAGGGCGGATGGGACCCTACATACACCTCCATTTCAGGGCGCTCAACAGTCAGGACTATGAAGATCTCTAACGGAAAAGTCACACTTAATAAAGGCTGTCTCGGGATCGAATAGGACGCAGATTTGCGCAGATGGCGGCAGATGGGATATTAATCCTGAACTTCTGAGTCTATCTACGACTGTTTAACTGATAGAAAGGGAATATTGACCATGAAAACGTGGCACATTCTATTCACATTGATAGTTTTTGGTGGTTTGACTTTGTTAACTCCTGTCCGGGCAGTTGCAGCGGAGTTATGTGTTGATAATGATAATACCACCGGAATCGAGGACGGCTCTTCCACATACCCATACAACACGATCCAGGAAGCCATAGACGCGGCACCGGATAGTGGAGAAAGCACTATTCGGGTGGCCGGCGGCCTGTACGCGGAAAACATTAACGTTGATACCAAAACGGTTCATCTTCTTGGAGGATTTCAAGGCGGGAGTTCCGCTGATTATGCCGCCGGCACAGGCGGCGTTTTCGATTCCCAGGATCCCGTCACTTATGTGACCCGAATCCGGGGAACCGGCACCAGTGCGGTGGTTGTACTCCTGGATTCCGGTTCCAGCACGGTTGACGGTTTTAGCATCACCGGTGGAACCGGGTATACGGATTCCTACAGGTATATGGGTGGCGGAGTTTATGTGGACAGCGGCTCCCCGACGCTGTCGAGAAATAGCATTGACGGCAATGACGCCCGGCATGAGGGTTTTGCCAGCCGGGGCGGGGGTATTGCGGCAGAGGACTCCGGTGTTCACATTATCGGCAATACGGTAAGCAATAATATTGCAGGTTTGGGGGGCGGTATCGCCGTAAATGGCGGTGATGCCGTCATCGAAGGAAATACGATTCAAAACAACACGGCAACAGAAGACCACGGGGGTGGGTTGTTGGTTTCCGGCAATTCGCTGACAATAACCGGAAACCACGTCCTGGAAAATGAAGTGGGACAAAGCGTGGGCTATGGCTGGGGCGGTGGCATGGCCGTTGTTGGGGAAGAGACCTCTGCTGTGCTTTCCTACAATCATCTCAGTGGGAATTATGCGCCTTCCGCGGGGGGCGGTGTCCTTGTTGATGATGGCGCAAACGTCACACTGGATCACGAACTGATTGCGAGTAACCAATGCGATAGGCGAGGCGGTGCGGGTGTGTGGGTGGATGGAGCCTGGGATGAAATCGGTTCCACCTGTACCATCAGCCACTGCACCATCGCAGACAACCGTTGTGTTTCCGGCTGCGATATTGGGGGAAGCGGTTTGCTGGTGGAGTCTCACAGCGTGGTTTCCGTGGGGGATTCCATATTCTGGGGAAACGGCGGTGACGATCTTCATGTGGATGAAACTTCCCAGTTGACAGTAACTTACACGAACGCAGAAGAAATCTTTGCGGGAACGGGCAATTTATCCTCAAATCCCTTTTTTGCCAACGCGGCAAACGCTGACTACCACCCGAAATCCCGAACAGGACGTTGGGACCCAACGGCCGGTGGGGGGGCTGGGGGCTGGATAGCCGATGTAATGCACAGCCCCTGCATCGACACTGGAGACCCCCTGTCCGGGTATGCAAACGAACCGCTACCCAATGGTGGAAGGATAAATATGGGTGTTTATGGGAACACCTCAGAGGCAAGCAAGGCTCGGGGATCAATGCCGACCTCTATTATGCTGCTTCTTTTGGGGAATTAGACAAATACCAATTAAATCTTGTGCAAAAAACACAGTAAAGAATCCTGGCCCAGAGGCCCAGGCTTTGATTTCACCCCAGAGGGGTGGTGTTTACCGTTATATAATCAGTGGAATAATGGAATATTGGAAAAATGGAATATGGGGGAACAAAGGCGGATGATGTCCTGGTTTTAATTTCTGATCAGTGTCATCCATATAAAAATTGATCTCATTCCGCCAAACCCAGTATTCCAATATTCCAGTACCCCATAGCATTCGATTACGGCAAAGCCTGTTATTTCTGACCCGATCCAGAGGGCCGGGTTTTCCATGC
>Ga0222666_1000455_pt1 | contig 22876 bp, 28 predicted proteins | sample AntAcemetagen655_FD_181710 | JGI IMG/M metagenome (GOLD analysis project Ga0222666, IMG submission 181710) | Saline water microbial communities from Ace Lake, Antarctica - #655 | ecosystem: Environmental > Aquatic > Non-marine Saline and Alkaline > Saline | place: Antarctica: Ace Lake...
CGCGGTATGATTTTGTTTTAATAGACTGCTCCCCTTCTCTTTCCCTTTTGAATCAAAACGCCCTTCTCTATGCTGATGAAATTATTATCCCGATAAGCATGGATTATCTGGCTATGCTTGGAGCTACTCAAGTCATTGATAATCTGGCAATGATTAAGAAATACTACGAAAAGCAGCTTATTATTACTGGTATAATCCCCACTTTTTATGAAAAACGAACAAACATGAGCCAGGAAGTCTTGGAAGCGTTGCAGGATACTTATAAAGAAAAAGTCTTCCCTGCTATAAGGTTAGACACAAAGATAAAGCAGGCTTCGTCCGCCAATCAAACCATATTTGAGGTTGATAAACAAAGCCGGGGCGCGGAAGATTATAACCAAATATGCGAGGTCTTGTTAGATGAAAAGAAAAGCGTTAAAGAATATACCCAAGCCGGATGAAGAAAAATTAGCTCTTTTTTACGGCAAACAAACGCAAGCACCAGAAGCGCCAAAAAAAGAGCTTAAAATGTCCACAGTGGACAAATTGACTACCGTAGTCAAAAAGACTACAGTGGACAAAATGTCTACGGTAGTCAATGAGGATTTATTAAGAGATAAATTAAAACTGTTTATTACACCAGGCCAGCAATCTGTCTATTTAAGCCTTTATAAACGGTCCTCTCTGTCCGGCAAAGATACTACGGGCTGGATTGGCTATGGTGAAATAGCCAAAGAGGTCGGAATAAGCCTAAAGACTGTCCAGAGAGCCATTGACAAGCTTATAAGCGCTCGCCTTATTGAAAGAATTGATATTACAAATACAGCAGAGATTAAGGGGAGTCAATATCGGGTAAGCTTGCCTGAGGGAATGTCTACAGTGGACAAAATGTCTACGGTGGTCAATGAACTTAAAACAGATGTGGTATATTGAGTAAATTAGTGTGGTAAATCGAGTAAGTGGATGTGGTATATTGAGTAAGGAAATGTGGTAAATCGAGTAAGTGGATGTGGTATATTAAGTAAGTGTTGGTTTGATAATGTATTGCAAATAAAGGCTTTATGAACGAAAAACAAGCGGAATACTCTTTTAGATACTTATTAAATACAACAACAAGGAAAATGTTGTTGTTCATTCTTTAAGGAAAAACATGGAAAAAACACTTGTTCCGGAAGAAAAAAAGGTTATAAGACAAGAGCTGAATATTGAAAAATGGCCGCTCTTCGCGCCTTCTACTTATAGAAAAAAATCCCGAGAAATAACCAGAGAGATATTGTTAGAGAATGGGAATAGAGCCGAGCGAAAAGTTACGATTGGAAAAACTCAGCAGGGAGAAATGGGGATTTTAAGGATCGTTGATTATAAAATATTTTGCGGATTGGTTGGAATATGGGAAGAAGCGGGAAAACCCAAAGAAGGCAAAACAAACTTTGCTATACATAATTTAGCTAAAATGCTAAAACTGCAATGGGGGCGCAGCACTTACCGCCACATTTATAAAGCGTTGGAGAGATTAAAAGTTATTCCGATTATATGGGAGGATTCTTTTTATCAAAAAGAGTCAAACACAACAGAAAGAATGGTAAGATATTTTAATATTTTAGATGACCTGGTTATTTTTGAACGGCGCGCCGGCGAGCAGATGTATTTAGCTTTTAGTTCATTTAAGTTAAACAATAGAATAATAAGCAATCTATTGAATAATCACAGTAAGCCTTTATATCTTGATGAAATTGTAAAATTAAAAAAAGAGATATCTGTTTTGTTATATCGCTATATTGATTTAGTAATGGCGGACAAAAATCATTTTGAGAGACGGACCCGAGAGTTATTCAGCGATTTAGAATTAAGCGAATATAAATATCCGTCAAAAAGAAAACAATTGTTATCGCCGGTGCTTAAAGAATTAGAAGGCGCGGAATTATCTACAGGGATGATAAGCCGGGCCGATTTAGAAAAAACCACAGACGGAAAAGATTGGAAAGTGGTTTTTAGAAAATCAAAAAAAAGTTTAAAGATAGAACATAAAGATAAACAAGAGAATAAAAATAGCGAGGCAAGTTTGGCCGCGGAACTTTTTAACAAAAGATTCCCGCAAAAACAAGGCATGTTAAAAGAAGAAGTTGCAGGGGCGTTAATTAAAAAATATTCTCTTGATAAAGTGATGCTGCATATTTCTAGAATTTCTAACGATGGAACAGTAAACAATCCCGTTGGTTTATTGAGGGCTTCGTTAGAAAAAGAATGGGATTTACCGCCTACGCAAGAAGAAAGTCAACTACAAGAAAAACAGGCGAGAGATGAGAAGGAAAAAAGAGAGAGGGCGCGGCAAGAGAAGGAAAAAGAAGAATACCTAAAAACAAAAGAGGAAGAAGAAAGGCTAAATAAAATATTTTTAAGTTTGCCGCCAGAAGAACAAGAGAGTTTAAAAGAGGAAGCGCGGCAAGAGATAGTAGCAGAGCATATGGAAGATAACCAAGAAAAAACGAGCAAGTTTTTTCTAATGGATATTATGGTGATGATTAAGGTGAGAGAGATACTTAGGAAACGAGAATTAAACAAAAGTAGCAAGAATGTTTAATTTTTGGTAGGATAGAAGGTAAGAAAAGCAAAATTGAACTAGAAAAAGGATCAAAAATTAAACAATAATGAGGGTTGTATAGTATGAGAAACGCTTTAGTTGAGAGAAAAACCGCCCTAAATAAGGTGAATATGCCGGTTAGTTATCTGACTGAAGAAGATATAAGGCAGTTAACAGCGGGCTGTAAGCGGGAAAGGGACCGGCTTTTGATTATGATCCTGTATCAGACAGGGTTAAGGATTTCAGAAGCCCTGGCATTGACGCCGGCTTCGATACGGAAGTTTAACGGAAAGCCGGCAATGGAGATTATCGGAAAGGGGCGAAAATTGCGGTTAGTGGCTTTGCCGGTAAACCTTAAAGAGAAGCTGGAATCATACGCCTACAGAGCCAGGATTGAGCCAAGACAGCGTTTTTTTAAGATAAACAGGTCAAGGGCCTGGCAGGTCTTAAATGAAGCCAGCAAGGCCGCTGGAGTGCAAAAGAAGGTGTTCCCACACTTACTTAGGCACTCTGACGCGATTATCCGGCTTCGTAAGACCGGAAACCCTAAAGCACTGCAGTATCACCTGGGGCATAATACGCCGGCGATGACTTTGAGGTATTTATCTACGTTGACCCAGGAGGACGCTTTGAAGGTGCAGCAGGAAGTGGAATTTGAGGAGTGAAAAAAATGGTTGGGAAAAAAATCTTAATAGTCGAAGACGATAAGCACATCTCCAAACTTGTTAAATACAATTTAGAAAAGGCAGGGTTTGAGTGCATTGTTACCGTCACTGGTGAAGAAGCCTTGGAAATCTTAGATAAGGATCCAATCGATTTGATAATTTTGGATATAATGCTTCCTAAAATGGATGGCCTTCAGACGTGTAAGATTATCAAACAGGATAAAAAATTATCTTTTATACCTATAATCATGTTGACTGCTAAAGGCGAAGAAGTAGACAGGGTTGTAGGTTTTGAGTTAGGCGCGGATGATTACGTAGTTAAGCCTTTTAGCCCGCGAGAATTAGTTTTGAGGGTAAGAGCAATTTTAAAGCGTGGCGTTTCTCAAGAAATTTCAAAGGATATATTAAGCGTAGATAAATTAAAAGTAGATATTCCCCGCCACAAAGTAACTCTTGATAAGAAAACAATCGAATTGACAGCTATGGAATTTAAGCTCTTAATTATCCTTATACAGAGAAGAGGTAAGGTTCAGTCAAGAGACAGATTATTGGATGATGTTTGGGATATCGCCTCAGATGTTACCACTCGCACGATAGATACGCATATCAAACGCTTAAGGCAGAAATTAGGTAAGGCTGGGAAATTAATTGAAACCATAAGGGGTTTAGGGTATAAATTTAGCGACGAGGAATAATATTTTGAGAATAAATATTCACTATAAAATTACACTTATTTTTGGTATACTTATTGCTTTAGTTTTATCTGGAATTTATCTTTATCTTGATAAAACCCTGCGAGAACACACATATCAACGTATCAGAACGGACATAAAAAAACAAATATCCCTGGTGGAATCCTACCTTGAAGAAGAATCCGTTCAGAATATTCGATCTTACGAATTAGATAAAATAGCGGATAAAATCGGCGGCAAGCTTGAGTTGAGAGTTACCATTATTGATCTTGATGGTAGAGTTTTCGGCGATTCGGAATTAGATGAGAATGAGCTTATTGGAGTTGAGAACCATCTCCATCGGCCTGAGGTTCAGCAAGCTTTAAAATCGAAAATCGGAGAAAGCAGACGGTTTAGCACTACGATAAAGAAAGATATGCTTTATATTGCCGCTGTCTATGGCAAGAATAATGCTCAAGGTATAATACGTTTAGCAATACCTTTATTGGAGATTAAGTTGATATCCAATAGAGTAAAAAAAATACTTATGGCTTCTCTTCTTTTTGCTTTTATCCTAGCAATTATCATTAGTTTTCTGGCATCAGTTTTTATCTCAAAACCTGTAAGAGAAATATCATTAATTACTCAGGACGCGGCACGGGGTAATTTTTCCAAAAGAGTACCAATTTCTTCAAATGATGAAATAGGCGATCTGAGCAAAGCTTTTAATTATATGTCAGAACAAATTAAACTGAAGCTACAGGAAGTTAACTTAAGTAAATCAAGATTAGAAGCTGTGCTTTTAAGTATGTTTGAGGGAGTAATGGTTGTTGATTTTGGCGGGACAATTCTGCTCATGAACCAAACGCTTAAGGATTTTTTACTTGTTAAGGATGACCCTGTGGGCAGAAAACCTATTGAGGTTATACGTAATATCGAAATTCAGGAAATTGCAGATTGCGCATTGAAGGGTAAATGTGGTGTTGAAGCATGTGAAATATCTGTTTTAACTCCCCAAGAAAAGATTTTATCAGTTCACGCTACCCCTGTTATTAGAGAAGATAATCTCGAAGGAGCAGTTTTAGTATTTTATGATATAACGAATCTTCGGCAACTGGAAAAGGTTCGTAAGGATTTTGTGGCTAATGTTTCTCATGAATTGAGAACTCCTATATCAAATATTAAGGGTTACGCAGAAACTTTAATTGACGGAGCTTTGGAAGATAAAGAAAATGCGCGGGATTTCCTAAAGATAATTTACTCTAATTCTGATCGATTAACGAGATTAATCGATGATCTCTTGGATCTATCTAAGATTGAATCAGACAAATTGGGGGTGACGTTAAAAGACTGCTCTCTTAAACCTATAGTCACACGAGTGACAGATGGACTGCAGAAACAGGTACAGGATAAAGAGATTACAATTAAGATAGAAATTACTGAGGACATGCCCGATATTTTAGCCGATGAAGCAAGAATTGCGCAGGTTTTATTAAATCTTATAGATAACGCGATAAAATATAATCAACAGAAAGGGATTATTATAATATCCGCTAAAGAGAAAAACAAATTTGTGCAAGTAGATGTTTCTGATACCGGCATCGGTATTTCCGATAAAGATTTACCGCGGCTTTTTGAACGCTTCTATCGTGTGGACAAGGCTCGTTCCCGGGAGTTAGGAGGAACCGGCCTTGGCCTTTCTATCGTTAAACATATCGTTTCTGCCCATCGTGGCGAAGTTTCTGTTCAAAGCGTATTAGGCCAGGGCTCCACGTTTAGTTTTACCCTTCCCAGGGCTTAAAACCTACCTTTTTTCCCTATCTAATATTTCACAAAGAATTCACTTGTCCTTAATCTTTTTGTCACAAGCATATTATATACTTTTGCTTGAAGAGAGGAGAAAGGACAAATGAATATCATTCTGTGGTTATTAATTTTAATCTGTTTTGCTTTGGTGGGGTTTCTTTATTATCGCTCTTGCCAGAAAACCGCCGCAGAGTTTTTGAATAGATTAAAAAATCAAAAGCAAAAGGAGGTGAGGAAATAAGTGTATGAATTAGCAAAGACTATATCAAGTCTGCAAAGTGATTTTATTGCAAGCTCTATACGATCGCAACTGGGTACTCTACAGAACATATTAAACGACATTGAAAATTCGCAAAGAGTTGAAGATGTTTATGTGGAAGGATCCTTAAGACGTGTAGAAAAAGAACTTTGTCGACTTAGGAGATTTTTTAGTAGCAATTAAAAAGGAGGTTTTAGAAATGAGAAAGATTTCTTTTATTATGATTGTTGGAATGTTGTTGAGCTTATTTGGTTCGCAGCAGCTTTATGCTGGAGAGATTGATACTCTGGTAGATAAGTTAGTGGAGAAAGAGTTTCTTACGCCGGTTGAGGCGCAGATAATCTTAGACGAGACAAAGCAGGAAGTTGCCAAAGAAGTAGCCGAGGGCAAATCTTATGCTCTTCCAAAATGGGTTCAGATGATGAAACTTAAAGGAGATTTAAGATTACGTTATCAGTGGAATAAAAAGAAATCCAGTGAGGAGCGTCATAGAGGAAGATACAGATTTCGACTCGGAGCCGAAACAAAAGTTATCGACAATGTCAAAGTAGGTTTTGGCCTTGCAACAGGAGGCACAGATCCTCGTTCAACCAATCAGACTATGGGAAATACGTTTGAAACGCCGGATATACGGTTAGATTATGCTTTTGCCGAATATACCGCTGCCCCCTGGCTGACTTTTTACGGAGGTAAGTTTAAAAGAAAACCTGTTCTCTGGCAGCCTTCTGATCTCTTGTGGGATTCAGATATTAATCCTGAGGGAGGAGCTGCTGTTATAAGTAAAGGTTTGGGTTCGAATCTTGATTTATTTTTTAACACCGGAGTTTTTGTTCTTGATGAATCAAGCAGTGATACATCTGACCCCATGATGTATGTGGTTCAACCGGGTCTGGATTGGCAGATAGGCGACGATATAAATTTAAAGACAGCTTTTACCTATTACGGTTTTAGCGGTGTAAAAGGAGCTTCGCTTGATCATTCCGAAGAGACCAATAGTCTTGATGGCGATAATCATCTGGTATATGACTATAACACTATTAATCCCAGTTTAGAGCTCGGAATCAAAAACCCTATCAACGGTTTAGTTCCTTACTGTGCGCTCTTTGGGGATTATGTATACAACCCTGATCCTTCAGATGATAATAAAGGCTATCTTTTGGGATTGAAATTCGGAGATAAAAAAGTAAAGAAAAAGGGACAATGGCAGTTTAAATATATGTACAGACGTCTTGAAAAGGATGCCTGGCTGGATACTTTTCCTGATTCAGACTTCTATGGCGGCAAAACCGGCGTAAAAGGTCACGAGGCAATATTGGAGTACGGATTAGCCAAGAATGTAATCCTAGGGTTTGATTATTACTATAGTGAAAATATTAGCGGTAGTAAAAAGCCAGAGAATATCTTACAGGCTGATCTAAAGTTAAAATTTTAAAGTTTGCAAGAAGTTTTCTTTCTTGTCACACAATTGTCACAATTGAATGTTAAACTTTTTTAAAAGGAGGGTAGTGTTATGAGAAGGTATTTAGGAATTTTGGCAGTAGCGAGTATGTTTTTAGCTTCAGCGGTCAATGTCAACGCACAGGATATGCTCCAGATAAAAGGTTCGGATACATTAATAAATCTGGTGCAGAGGTTAGCAGAGGAGTATATGGAGAAGAATCCCGGAAAGTATATCGCAGTAACTGGAGGCGGTTCAGGAACAGGTATCGCCGCTTTAATCAATGGAAAATGTGATATTGCTAATGCTTCACGATTAATGAAGCCGAAAGAAATTACTCAAGCCAATGAAAGGGGTGCTGATCCTAAAAGAGTAGTTATTGCTATGGATGGTTTAAGTGTTATCACAAATTTAAAGAATTCTGTTACCAAACTCACTAAGGACGAAATTGGCAAAATATTCCGTGGAGAGATTACCAATTGGAAAGAAGTTGGCGGCACCGATATGGCTATTACTCTTTATGGAAGACAGTCTAACTCTGGAACATTTGTCTTCTTTAGAGATGCAATATTGAAGGGAGATTATTCGCAAAAGATGAACAGAATGAATGGCAACGCCCAGATAGTTGAGGCAATAAAACAGGATATGTCAGGGATAGGTTATGTTGGGGTAGGCTACGTAAAAGACGCAAGCAGCCAGCTTAATGTAGTGAAAGTTGCATCTAGCCCGGGGGCTGATTATACAAGCCCGCTTAATTCCAATGATGTGAAAAGCGGGAAATACCCCTTAGCCCGGCCGCTTAATCAGTATGTCAATGGATCGCCTAAAGGTGCTACTCGTGATTTTATTGCTTTTGAATTGAGCCCAGAGGGGCAGAAAATAATTGAACAAGAAGGATTTTTTCCGATACCGGATGAATATCGTGACTTTAACAGAAAGAGCGTAGGATTAGAATAAAAAATACTGGAGTGTGCGTTTGATAAAATTTAAAGAGAAATTAATCCATGGTATTTTTTTCTTTAATGGACTATTAGTAGTAATAGTGCTTTTGGGAATATTTGCTTTGCTTGTATTTACCTCTATTCCTGCCTTTAAGGAAATAAGCTTGCGCGAGTTCCTTTTTAACAGCAACTGGAATCCTACTTCTTACGTTAAGTCTTCCTATGGTATTGTGGCAATGTTAGTCAGCACCTTTATGGTTACTTTAGGCGCACTTTTGATCGCTGTTCCTTTGGGAATTGGCACGGCGGCTTATTTATCTGACGTTGCCAGTACGCGTGTCCGTGAAATAGCTAAGCCCACCGTTGAAATATTAGCAGGGATTCCCTCGGTAGTAATAGGGTTTTTAGGTATTGTATTGGTGGGACCTTTTATTGCCAAAGTTTTCAATCTACATAATGGATTAAATGCCTTAAACGGCTCTATTCTTTTGGCAGTGATGGCCCTGCCTACGATTATTAGCTTATCGGAAGATGCTTTGAAAAGTGTACCCAAATCGTATGAAGAAGCCTCTCTGGCATTAGGAGCAACTCATTGGCAGACGCTGGTAAGAGTGAAACTACCGGCAGCCCTTTCCGGTATCATTGCCGCTTGTATGTTGGGTATGGGCAGGGCTATTGGTGAGACTATGACAGTGCTTATGGCCACAGGATGTGCTCCGGCAATGCCTGAGAGTTTTCTGGGAGCTGTACGCACAATGACCTCTAGTATTGCTATTGAATTAGGAGAGGTCCCTTATAATACAACTCACTATTATGCGCTGTTTGGCATAGGGTTAGTATTGTTTATTATTACTTTTTTGGTAAACATGAGCGCAGATATTATTCTGCATCGTTATCAGAAGGTTGCTAAATGAAACAAAAGCAATTCACGCAAATTTTAGGTTTTAACTTTTTAAGAATGTGTATGTTTATTGTTATTGCGGCTCTTGTAGTTATTCTCTATGACATCACCAGTAAAGGCATAGGAAAAATCAATTGGGAATTTCTTACAGCTATGCCCAGAAAAGGAATGACTGAAGGCGGCATATTTCCTGCTATTGTAGGGACTGTTATGGTAACGGTAATCACTGCGATTTTATCCATACCTTTAGGTATGGGATGTGCAATATATTTGAATGAATATGCCAGAGACAATAAAATAACCAGAATTATTCGTATGTCTATCAGAAATCTATCCGGAGTGCCTTCTATTGTTTACGGTTTATTTGGTGTGGTTATCTTTGTGCAGTTAATGCATTTAGGTACCAGCATTTTATCTGCAGGTTTCACTTTAGGACTTATGACACTTCCCTGGACTATTACAGCCAGTGAAGAGGCTTTAAAAAATGTGCCAAATTCCTATCGAGAAGGCGCGTTAGCGCTTGGCGCTACTAAATGGCAATCAATTAAAACAAACGTACTACCCTATTCTATTTCCGGTATGCTCACTGGAACCATCTTGGGATTAGCCCGGGCAGCTGGAGAAACTGCCCCTATTCTTTTTACCGGCGCGGCTTTTTATCTGCCGTTTTTGCCTAAATCTTTATCCAGTCAGTTTATGGCTCTGCCTTATCACCTTTATATAATGGCAACTCAACATCACGCAATAGCCAAGGTAAGGCCTATTGCTTATGGGACAGCTTTAGTGCTGATAACAGTGGTATTTCTTATGAATCTATTCGCTGTAATTTTAAGATATAATTTGCGAAAACATAAAATGGAGTAGAAATGCAAAACACAAAAGTGAAAGCAGATAATTTTAGTTTTTATTATGGCGACGTAAAAGCCTTAAAAGATATTTCTATGGAGATAAAAGAAAATCAGGTTACCGGGATAATCGGGCCTTCGGGCTGTGGAAAATCAACTTTTTTACGTAGCATTAATAGAATGAACGATGTTATTACTGGTTCAAGGGCCGAGGGCAAAATCTCAATCGATAATAAAAATATCTATGGGCCGGACATTGATGTTGTGGAAATAAGAAGAAAAATTGGTATGGTTTTTCAGAAATCCAACCCTTTTCCTAAATCTATATTTGATAATGTGGCATATGGATTAAAGATAAACGGGATAAAAGATAAAAGTTACACTGCGCAGAAGGTGGAGAAGAGCTTGAAAGATGCTGCCTTATGGCATGAGGTAAAAGACAGATTAGGTAAGAATGCTTTTGAGTTATCCGGCGGCCAGCAACAGAGGTTATGTATTGCCAGGGCGTTAGCTGTAGAACCAAAGGTAATACTTATGGATGAACCAGCTTCAGCTTTAGACCCTACAGCCACATTAAAAATTGAAGAACTTATCCAGGAATTAAAAAAGAAATATACGATTATTATAGTTACTCACAACATGCAACAGGCAGCGCGTATCTCTGATCATACTGCATTCTTTATGCTTGGTGAGCTTATAGAGTATGATGTGACAAGTAAGATTTTCACCAATCCGTCTAAGAAAGTTACCGAGGATTATATTACAGGTAGATTTGGTTAATTTCAATAAAAAGAGAGGTGTAAAAATGGAAAGACATTTTGATGAAGAATTAGGAAAACTGAAACAAAAAATCCTTAAAATGAGCAGCTTAGTTGAAAAGGCTATTCACTTATCGATAAAGGCACTTGTGGATAGGAAAAGTGAGCTTGCGCAACAAGTTATTAAGTCCGATGATGAAATAAATATACTGGAAATAGAGATAGACGAATTTTCTTTAAAACTGTTATCCTTACGCCAACCACAGGCTAGTGATCTTAGATTTATTACCTCAATAATGAAAATTAATAATGATCTTGAGAGAGTAGGCGATTTAGCAGTAAATATTGCTGAGCGAACTATAGAATTATTGAAATTTCCACTCTTAAAACCTCTTATAGACATCCCGCGAATGGCTAATATAGCTCAAGGCATGCTTAAAGACAGCCTTGATGCCTTTGTAAACAGAGACTCAAAATTAGCCAGAAGTGTTTGTGAGCGAGATGACGAAGTAGATAATTTTAATGACCAAATCTTCAGAGAGCTTTTGACTTATATGCTGCAGGACCCAAAAACAATTGAGCGAGCAGTAGATTTAATTTTAGTGGGGAGGAACTTAGAAAGAATTTCAGATCACACAACCAATATATGTGAAGATGTAATTTATATGGTAGAGGGTAAGACTATAAAACATCATATTGAAGAAAGAGAGATTAAGGAAGGTTGAACTGATAGAAGTCTGTCGCGAAGTAGAAGTTTCGCGACGTTCAAAAGGAAAAGGGAAACGGAATGGCTGATTTTATTGTAGGTGAGATCGTTGATGGCGATACTTTTAAGGTTAAGAATGGGTGGGAATGGAACGAGAAAAAAGGCGATACCGTTCGCCCAACAGGGTATAATACACCTGAGAGAGGGGAGCCGGGGTACGAGCAAGCAAAGCAAAAATTAGAGGATCTTGTTTTAGGGAAAACAGTGGATATAAAAAGCACTAAGGTTATAGATGAGTGGGGGAGATTAGTTGCCGATGTTTATTATGAAGGCAAAGATTTGGCGGATTATTTTTCCGAATACAAAATTTAAAAAATGAAAAATACAAATGTTACGGAGTATTAAGAACATTTGTATTTCTTACAGAGCCAGCCTATTGTAAACGGAATCTGTTTACATTCAGGATGCTATTTTCTGCTTGACAAATCTGCAATTATCGTCTATTATTTTAAACGTACGTTTATTTTTTTAGATTATGGGTGGTAACTTATGAAGAATGTTATTGTAACGACTAATTCGCAGAAGGCCTTAAATTTCCTTATTCAAAATCCCGGCAGGCAGTTTACAGCTAACGAGGTTCAAAAAGGGATTAAGATCAGCAAAGCCGGAATTAATGTGGCGTTACGCAAGTTAGTCAAAGAAAAATTGGTCTTCAGGGAAAAAAGGGCAAAGATATTTCTTTATCGCGTGGATCATAGCAATCCCGTGATTAAGCAGTTGAAGGTATTGCAAACCATTATGATTTTACAGCCTTTAGTTATCAAAATAAAAGGCTGTTCTGAAAAAGCACTGCTTTTCGGCAGCTGCGCGCGGGGAGAAAATCTGCCTGATAGCGATATAGATTTATTTATAATGACTAACGCTAAAGAAGAAGTAAAAAGTATCCTTGAGAAGTTTTTTTTAAAGAAGAAACTCCAGCCCATAATACGCAGTCCTTTACAGTTTAGTGAAATGGAAACTAAAGAGCTTGTATTTTTTGAGGAAATAGTGCGGGGGATAACTCTTTGGGAGGTAAAAGCATGAATTCAGAATTCGATGATTGCCTGCGAAGGAAAAGGATTCGGGAATTTTCCCGCGGCAGGACATTAGTGGATAAAGAACTTCGCACGGCTGAGAATGACCTTGCCGATGCTAAAAAAAGTTTTGATCAGCAGAGTTATAAATGGGCTACGATTCAAAGTTATTATTCCATGTTTCATTCTGCCCGGGCATTATTGTATGTTAAAAACTATCGAGAAAAAAGTCATTACTGTTTAATAATTTCTTTGCGCGCACTTTATGTAGAGCAAAGATTGCTGCCGGTAACGTTAATTGAATCTTTGCTTCAGGCCAAGAGACTGCGGGAACAAGCTGATTATTATGATGAGTGGTCGCAAGCCAGCGCAGAGTCTCTTTTAAACGCTGCAGAGAAGTTTTTGACTATTGCCCGCCAGTTGATATCTAAGACCTAGGAAAAACCCTCTCTCTTTCCCTAAAGAAAAGCCCCACAGAGCGCAAATACGGCGTTTTAAAGGCACTCTAAAAAGTGTACCTATCTTTCTTTTGCACCTTAAAAGAGGGAAAACCGCATTATCGACGATAACCCTATAAAAAGACGACTCTCATTTGCCTGTAGACGCATTTTATTAAGCCTGCCTATATAAAACCATTACCCTTTTCCCGACGACAACGTTCTCACCGCAGACCCCCAAGACTGGGGGTCTGCGGAACTGGGGTTGAATATAGGGAGCGAGCCTTGTGGGGCGAATAAAAAAGAGGAAGTTAACATAACAATTGTTATGTCTAACCCGAAGGGCGAAGCGAAGGGGCGAGGCAAGGGCAAGTGCGTATAATACAGTATTATAGGCAAAGGCGGTTTTAGCCCCGAAATTGGAGAAATTGAGGCTCCGATTTCGGGGCGTTAAGAAACCGCCTGGCTTGCCCGGTATTTCATTCGCCGCAGGCGGATGAAATATGCCGAACCCCTGAGCCGCTTCCTCTTTTTTATTCGTTCCGTTGGCGAGCGACATTCCTTATAAGGTGGTGGGCGGGGGAAGAAATCCGCATTAGCAAAACAAACTCACGCATAAGAAAAGGAGCGTAGTGGAACAATGTCTTATTAGGGTGCGGCTAACTCTTGATGCCGCAGGCTTCAAGAGTTAGTGATAGTTGTGCGACCCGCAGGGGAGCAAAATTATCAAGCACCCCTTGCTGTCTGTGGGCTGCCGAAGGCAGAGCCACAGAGAGTAATAAGACATTGTGGAACGAAGCGACGAACGCAACGAATACACCAACAACCTAAGTGACCGTAATGAAGGAGTGAAGTGAAAACAGTTTATCGGTGCGCATCCCGCCCACAAGGGCGGGATTGCTGTCTAAGACGCAGTCTTTGTCAGCAAGCACGAACCTCTTAACCTTTTGTGTTAAGAGGCGATAATCTGTTGAAACGGAACGACTGAATGAAGGGAACGACGCATTACCAACAACTTTGCGGGTTTCTGGCGGGTTAGGGAACAACGCCACGCTAACAAGATGAGCTGGCTTCTGCCCGAAGGCGCAGCCAAATTGGCGAGCGCAGGCTGGCGAATACGCCAAAGGCGGATGAGCCCCGAGCACGCCAATTTGAGCGAAGCCGAAGGGCAGAACTGCCGAAAGGATAGGCGCGGCGCAGGGAGCGGAAGCCCGAAGGGCTGAAGCCCGAGCAAGCCTATCCTGAAGGCAGTGCCCCGCAAAGCGGGGCAAGCCAGCGGGGCTACGCATTAAAGGGCAGGCGACCAAGCCTGCCTTGCCGCCGACCCAGGCGGCAAATGAGCGAGCGCCAAGCGAGCGGGGCAGTGAAGCAGAGCGACAGCTCTGCTGAACGGTGCATACACCACAAACGCAGCCCGCCCCAGCGGGCGGTGCATTAGGATTAAGTTAAGTTAAGTTTTGTATGAGAGATTCGGAAGGGTTGAAATCTACGGTAATTCTTTCCGGTATGGTTATGATCTTTCCTGTTTCGGGATGGCGAACTTTTCTTGAGGACCGTTTTTCTTTAATGAAGGAGCCAAAGCCACGAAGCGATATCCTTTCCCCTTTTTTAAGATCTCTGGTTATTTCTGCCAGAATAAATTTTATGATCTCCCCTGCCTCTACCTGGGTAAGAAAAAATCTCTTTGAAACGGCCAGGGTTAATTCTCCTTGATTCATTTATTCCTCTGTTCCTTCTCGATGTAGTCGTTAATGGCTTTAGATATCTTGCCAAGGTCTGTGGGATTCTGACGGATGATTTCGTCCGCTGTTTCCTGCCAGGTGAGATTTCTTTTTCCTAAGTGTTTTTCTACGGCTGAAATTATATCCTGATCCATAATCGTGTTGCGCTTATCTTCTTTGGCCAATTCCCCCGCTTCTTTAAGCACAGTCTCTATGGCTGTATCGAACTCGCTCATGGATTTTTTAACCGCGCTCTCTGAGGAACGCATTTTCAAGATATCGTTGATATAGGCTTTAATGGTATTGAATTTAATAAACTCTGCTTTGTTAGGCATACTCCCCCCTTATGTTATCTTATGAATTATTAAGTCTTTTATAGCTTGGTCTAATTTCTTTAACTCAAATATCTTGAGTAAATCTTCACTCTTGCCGATCAACGGGACCATTTCTTTTTCTAATTCTTCGGTTAGGCGCTTGCCGGATACGGCCTCGGCTTCTAATCCGTAGAGGATCTTTTTATCTTTCTTGGTTTCTTCCAGGTATTGCTGGTTTTTGTATTCTCTTTTGTAAACTTCTTTCAGCCAGTTTTTGTTTTTTACACGCATGAATTCGTTATCTTTAACAAGATAGCGGGAGAATTTTATCTCTTCCAGTGTGAGCATATCCGGATGGATCAAATCAATTACCCTGGTGTTGGGTATACCGTAGAATTTAAGATTGTTCATAAAGGCGTCTCTGATGATCCAGCCGCTGGGGTCATAGTCAACTATGCTGAATAGATAGAAAGAACGTTGCAGGTTAATCCTGGCTTGTTTGAGGGTATCTACAAAATACTCTATGTTCAAGACTGACGGCTGGCCGCCAAGAGCAATAATCGAAACATTGTATTTGTCGGCGATGTCGGATAAAAAAGCCTGGTGGCCGAGTTTCTCTGAGAAAAGGATTATATTTGCATTAGCCCCTACTCTTCGATGAGCCTGGTTATCATCGCGAAAGCCGATGTCTTTATATTCCATTACTTCTATTTCTTTGACCATAAAGACGATGTTGCCTATCATCTGAACGTATTGATCGGCTTCCAGGGCCAATGCTCCTGCCCGGGAAAGAGTCGGTTTGATATACATATACCAGAAGGTCCGCAGGAGTTCTTTTAAGAGTGGCTTCTCCCCTGCTGTGATTCGCTCTCTGGTCTGCCAGACGATGTTGCGCATAAGTCTGGCCACATTGACAGGATAGTCAGTTGCGCCCTGGCTGAAATTTTGGATCAGCCATTCTTTGGTCTGGTCGTGAATGAGTTCGTCGTAATGGCGGATACCGGCTTTGCGTAATCTGTCTCTTAAGGATCCTTTTTTAGGCATATTGATAATGTACAGGAAAATGTCTTTTTTTGCAAGCATTATTTTGGGCTAACGGAAAATTTTTCTTTTAGAATGTAAAAATATGGTATCTGCGAATGTGGGCTTGAGTTGCCGAATAACAGGGATACTCGGGCTGGGTTTTACCTACTGCTCTGGCTATGCGAAAGAAGAAATGGCTACGGTGGACAAAATGTCTACGGTAGTCATCTAATATTTTGGGATATGGTAAAGTATTATTAAAACATAAAGGGAGATAAAAAAATACTTGACATATTTAATGCCGCCATGATAGTATTAGGAAAACGGATTTCCTTTAACAAAATAAAAAATGACGTTTGTGTTAGGAGGTTATCAGCATGGCAAATGAAATTATGACGGTAAAACAGTTAGCTGAATATCTTCATTTGAATTTTCAGACCGTATATAAGAAAGTACAAAACGGTGAAATTCCCGGAAGTAAAATCGGCAGAGGCTGGCGTTTTCAAAAATCTATTATTGACCGTTGGCTTACAGAAGAAAAAGCAGTAACAAAAATTAAGAGCTCTCAACAATCATTATTTTAAATTTGGAGGCCCAATGAGAAAAATCGCATGTCAAAATCTCAAAGGCGGCACAGGAAAGACAACAACTGTTGTGTCTTTGGCAAGCTGTCTGGCCAGTAAAGGTAAAAAGATTCTCGTCTTAGATGTTGATGTCCAGGGAAATATTAAAGAAAGTTTTGGGATAGATCATAAACTCACAATGTACGACCTGTTAATTAACGATGCTTTTGTTGAAGATTGTATCGTAAAGGCGCGAGACAATATTGACTGTATTATTTCTAACAACACTCTGGCTTCGTGTGAGCTGCAATTAAGCGCTATGCCCCGACGGGAAGAAACCTTAAAAATCCGTATGCGGCACATAGATCAAATCGCGCGGTATGATTTTGTTTTAATAGACTGCTCCCCTTCTCTTTCCCTTTTGAATCAAAACGCCCTTCTTTACGCTGATGAAATTATTATCCCGATAAGCATGGATTATCTGGCTATGCTTGGAGCTACTCAAGTCATTGATAATCTGGCAATGATTAAGAAATACTACGAGAAGCAGCTTATTATTACTGGCGTAATCCCCACTTTTTATGAAAAACGAACAAACATGAGCCAGGAAGTCATGGAAGCGTTGCAGGATACTTATAAAGAAAAGGTCTTCCCTGCTATAAGGTTAGACACAAAGATAAAGCAGGCTTCGTCCGCCAATCAAACTATATTTGAGGTTGATAAACAAAGCCGTGGCGCGGAAGATTATAACCAAATATGCGAGATATTATTAGATGAAAAGAAAAGCGTTAAAGAATATACCAAAACCGGATGAAGACAAATTAGCTATCTTTTACGGCAAGAAAACGGAAATATCAGAAACGCCAAAAAGAAAGCCTGAAATGTCCACGGTAGACAAATTGACTACCGTAGTCAAAAAGACTACAGTAGACAAAATGTCTATGGTAGTCAATGGGGATTTATTAAGAGATAAATTGAAGCTGCTTATTACACCAGGCCAGCAATCCGTATATTTAAGCCTTTATAAACGATCCTCCATTTCTGGTAAAGATACTACAGGCTGGATCGGGTATGGCGAAATAGCCAAAGAGGTTGGAATAAGCCTAAAGACTGTCCAGAGAGCCATTGACAAGCTTATAAGCGCTCGTCTTGTTGAAAGAATTGATATTACAAATACAGCGGAAATCAAGGGTAGTCAATATCGAGTAAGCTTGCCTGAAGGAATGACTACAGTGGACAAAATGTCTACGGTAGACAATGAGCCTAAAATAGATGTGGTATATTGAGTAAATGACTAGGATCAATCAAATAAGTTTATGTGGGGTTCTGAACAAGAGCATGTGGGGTTCTGAACAAGAGCATGTGGGGTTCTGAACAAGAGCATGTGGGGTTCTGAACAAGAGTCGATTTTGGAACCTATTGTAATATAAAGAGTTATAAATAAAAAAGATGCCTGAATACTCTTTTAGATACTTATTAGATACAACAACACAATAAAATCGTTGTTGTTTAACAAAATTTTAAAAAATGGAACAGCAAATCATACCAAAAGAAGAAAGAAAAACAATAAGGCAAGAGCTAAATATTGAAAAATGGCCGCTATTTGCAACGTCGGCCTGTAGGAAAAAATCAAGAGAATTTAGCAGAGAGGTAATCTTAGAAAATGGAGACAGAGCCGAACGCAAAGTTATTATTGGTAAAACCCGAGAAGGCGAGGTCGGCATATTAAGGCTTCAAGATTACAAAATTCTTTCTGCATTAACTAAATTATGGGAAGAAGCAAAAAGGCCAGTTAATGAAAACGTAAGCTTTGCCCTACACCAATTAGCTGAATTATTAAAGCTACACTGGGGAGGAAAAACACATGGAGAGCTTTATCAATCATTGGAAAGACTAAAAACTATTCCTATTATATGGGAAGATTCATTTTACCAGAAGGAAACAGACACAACAGAAAGATTAGTAACATATTTTAATATGTTAGATGAACTGATGATTTTTGAAAGACGCAGAGGATCAAAAAAAGGGCAAAGATATTTAGCTTTTAGCCGATTCAAACTTAACAGCAAGATTATCAACAACCTCCTACATAATTACAGCAAACCTATTTATCTTGATATTCTTATTAAACTAAAAAAAGATATTTCTATTTTGCTGTACGGGCATCTTGATTTAATAATGGCGGATAAAAATATTTACGAGAGGAAAACACAACATCTTTTTACCGATCTAGATTTAACTAAATATGAATACCCGTCACAAAGAAAAAGGTTATTAGAGCCTACTCTTAAAGAATTAGAAGGGGTGGAATTAACAACAGGAGTCTTAAGCCAGGCTAAATTAGAAAAAACCAGAGACGGGAAAGATTGGAAAGTGGTTTTTAGAAAATCAAGAAAAACCTTAAAAATAAAGAGCAGAGGAGAACAAGAGAATAAAAAAAACGAAGCAGCGTCAGTAATAGAACTTTTTAACAGAAGATTTCCGCAAAAGCAAGGTATGTTAAAAGAAGAAGTTATAGATGCCCTGACTAAAAAATATTCGCTTAATAAAGTAATGACGCATATTTCTAGAATTTCTAACGACGGAACAGTAAATAATCCCGTTGGGTTATTAAGAACGTCCTTAGAAAAAGAATGGGATTTGCCGCCTACGCAAGAAGAAAGTCAACAACAAGAAAAACAGGCGAGAGATGAGAAGGATAAAAAAGAGAGGGAGCGGGAAGCGAGAGAAAAAGAAGAATACTTAAAAGCAAAAGAGGAAGAAGAAAGACTAAATAAAATATTTTTAAGTTTGCCGCTGGAAGAACAAGAGAGTTTAAAAGAGGAAGCGCGGCAAAAAATAATAGTTGAGCATATGGAAGATAATCAAGAAAAAACGAGCAAGTTTTTTCTAATGGATATTATGGTGATGATTAAAGTAAGAGAGATACTTAGAGAGCGAGAAGAATTAAACAAAAGTAGCAAGAATGTTTAATTTTTTGGTAGGATAGGGAGTAAGAAAGGCATATTTGGATTAAAAGCAAGGGCAAAAATTAAACAATAATGAGGGTTGTATAGTATGAGAAACGCTTTAGTTGAAAGAAAAACAGCGCTCAACAAGGTTAATATGCCGGTTAGTTATCTGACTGAAGAAGATATCCAGCAGTTAACTCAAGGCTGCAAAAGGGAAAGAGATCAGCTTTTGATTACGCTTCTGTATCAAACGGGGTTGAGGATTTCCGAGGCCCTGGCGCTCGTGCCGGCTTCGATACGGAATTTCGAGGGAAAGCCGGCAATGGAGATAATCGGCAAGGGGAGAAAGCTAAGACTTGTAGCGTTGCCGGTAAACCTTAAGGAGAAGTTAGAATCATATGCGTATAGGGCTGGAATTGAGCCTAGAATGCGTTTTTTTAAGATAAATCGATCCAGAGCCTGGCAAGTTTTAAATGAGGCTAGTAAGGCCGCTGGAGTGCAAAAGAAGGTGTTTCCGCATTTGCTCAGACATAGTGATGCGATCATACGGCTGAGAAAGACTGGAAATCCTAAAGCATTGCAGTATCACTTGGGGCATAATACGCCGGCAATGACTTTGAGGTATTTATCTACGTTGACGCAGGAGGACGCGCTGAGGGTGCAGCAAGAGGTTGAATTTAGAGTGTAAAGAAAATAGTTAGTTAAAATGACTATGCAAAGATTAGAAAATATTTTTTTAAATGTAAATGATTGGCTGAAATTTGCTGAAACAAAAAACGGTGTAATAGCAGCTTTTAATAGTACAATTGCCTTGGCAATCCTGAATGCGCTAATAGATAAAAAAATAGTGGATTATTTTCTGCAAAAATACCTAACATTTTCCGTGGTATTTTTATTGGGTTCAGCTTTTATATCTTTAATTTCGTTCTTACCACAATTAACGATTCTAAGATTTAAAAAGAATAAAAACGTAACCAAGTTTAAAAATCTGTTATTTTTTGGCGATATTGCATTATTTACGGGGGAAGAATACTTAAAGGAGATAGAACAGAGGTATGGTGTTATTGGTAATGAAGATAAAAATTATAAATTGGATGTCTCAGAACAAATAACAACAAATGCCAGAATTGCCTTAATTAAATATAGATGTTTTATTATTGCTCTTTGGGTTGATTTAGTAATTTTTATGACACCGCTGGTTCTTTTGTTGATCCCTATATGGAAGTTAATAACAGGAAAGAAAAAATGATAACAGAAAGTCAAATGCCAAGTTGCTATAAAGAAATTATTGATGATGAGATAAAAATATTTAAGGAAAAACGTTCAGTTACAAATCAAAATAGTATTCCGGATACGCCATCAATCCCGATAGAAAATGCAACACACTGGCTAAAAATACCTGATGTTGTATGTATCTTTGTAGACATGTTGGGGTCAACCAAACTTAGCGCTAACCAACATGATAGAAGTACCGCTGGGGCTTACCGTTTATTTACAAGTACTGCTGTTCGATTGTTCAGTGAATTTGAGTCGCCGTATATAGATGTTCGTGGTGATGGGGTTTTTGCATTGTTTGATTCAGATCAAGTTTATCGTGCTATTGCAGCAGCAATAACTTTTAAAACATTTGCACACGAGGAATTTGTTCCAAGAATAAAGGAAAAGACAAAGGTTGAAATTGGATGCCATATCGGAATAGATCAAAAAGTTGTTTTGGTAAGAAAAATAGGATTTAAACGATACCGCGGACGGACGGATCGCCAAAATGAGGTATGGGCAGGAAAACCGGTTAATATGGCATCGAAGCTATCATCCCACACAAAGCACAACGAATTACTTGTATCAGATCGTTATTTTGAAAAATTAAAAGATGAGTTAGTATTAAAATCATGTGGCTGCCCAAGTGGAGAAAAGGCTGATCTCTGGGCAGAAGTAGACATATCCGAGGACAGTAAATTTGATTTTGACAAAGCATATATGTTACGTAGTCATTGGTGTGGAAAACATGGCAAGGAATATTGCGAAAATATTTTAAAACTAGACGGAGAGAAAGAAAAAAAGAATGACTGATTTTATTGTGAGTGAGGTTGTTGATGGCGATACTTTCAATGTTAAAAATGGCTGGAAGTGGAACGAGAAGAAAGGCGACACTGTGCGTCCTACCGGCTACGATACGCCTGAAAAAGGGGAGCCCGGATACGAGCAAGCAAAGCAAAAACTAAAGGATCTTATCCTGGGGGAAACGGTGGATATCAAAAGCGCCAAGACTGTGGATCAGTGGGGTAGGTTGGGTGCCGATGTTTATTACAACGGCAAAAATCTTGCCGATTATTTTCCTGATTATAAAGATTAACGTTTAGCCATAGTTTGATACTACCTTATTAAAAAGACGGCTTATAAGCGAAATGTGAAGGCCATTTTTGAGGAGTTTGCCGAAAAAATGGCGATTTTAATGGTTTTACAATAAGATAGAGAGATATTCGCCTTTTCTTAAAATAAGGTACCTTGAATTTTATTTTTTGTGATCTTGGTGTAGTTGAAGATTTCTAAAATATCGGCGCCTTTATCTTTTAATCCGTAAAAGGTATTTTCCCCAAGTAGAATATATTCCCATTCAACGCCCATGCGATCTTCCGGGGATAGTTGATTTATTCTATTACACCAATCTACTGTGGCTAATTGTTTATGTTTAACATTTTCTGAGCTAAGTTTATCCTGGCCTTTTGTTTCAACGATATACATTTTTTCTTTTGTCCCAACAATAAAGTCCGGAGAGTAAGCGGCGAGCATACCGTCTGTGCGGACATAGTTTATTTTGGCAAACATATGATAATTTTCGTTGACTTTGATAAAGGATAGAGCATTGGTGTCGGTATCGCAAAATTCCATAAATGCTTTTTCAAAACCGCCTTTATTTGAAGGATAAGACTGCTTTTCATAAATTGTTTTTTCTATATCCAGGCAATATTTTTCTCTCATGCGTAAAGAGGGCACTTCGGAAAAATATCTTTTTACAACAACAGCTTCGGAAATATCGATGTTATTTTGGAGATCATAAATAGCTTTGCTTATTTCTTTAACGATATGCTCTACTATGCCTGTTTGAGAAAGAAGCAGTACACGCCAGTTATTATCTTCAAAGGGATCAAAAGCTATTTTAAACAGCTTATTTCGAATGAATTTATCTATGGCTTTGGCTATCTCAACCTGGTTTATCTGCATCGCGGGAAACTCTTTAGTTTTG